>ENA-OPAP01000050-OPAP01000050.1-human-gut-metagenome-genome-assembly--contig:-NODE-50-length-96998-cov-16.898064_pt1 | contig 96998 bp, 80 predicted proteins | sample MGYA00241059_ERZ501434 | MGnify/ENA primary metagenome ERZ501434 (study PRJEB25962, sample SAMEA1967055) | human gut metagenome | biome: human gut; feature: human-associated habitat; material: faeces...
GGAAGAGCGTAATTAGCTCTAGCAGATGCTAAGGCTTCGGGACGACTATATCCCATTTGATTAGGTGGAGACTTAGGGTCAGCTAGATAAAAAATAACTCCGGCTTCTTTAAGATACCGAAGTTTATCTTCACTAGTATCACGAAGATATAACTCTCTTACATCTTTATCCTGTATCTGATAAACGTTAGGAGCAAAGGGATAACCTTGCTCGTCAACGCTAATCATACCTGTTAAATCCAAAGGGGCAATCTTCGTAATCATAACCTTTATTATTTCTTAGTTCAATATAGTAATCAGAATCATTAACTGGCTTCATCTTACTAAAGAAGTACATATATAATTTAAAAGACCTCTCATCTTGATTAAACTCTCTAAGTTTCCTTGCGGCTAACTTACGATTAAGTCTAACAGTTCGAGATATTATCGAAGTTCTACTTCTAAATTTACTACGTTGAGCCATTCGAGTAGCAACTAAGCTCTTTTTAAATTTCCAATATTCTTCATTAGTAAGTTCTTGCCTTTTAGCCTTCATTACAGGATGATGTTCTATTGCATCTAACTTGGCTTCATTAACAATAAATCCACCAATAAAAGGAATTGAAACTCGTTGTAGACTTTTAATCCTATCAATAATTTGGTCTTCGATATTATCTATAATATCATCTATTATTTCAGCTTCAAGAGGTGTAACACCTAATAAACTAATAATATCAGGACGAGTTACTAATAACTCCTTTTTCTCTTTTAAATCAATAGAAGGCATCTAGTTTATACATTTAGTAAATTAGTAGCTACTATAAACTTTTGAGGTTTACCACTAGGAATAAGACCTTCGACAGAGTTCTGACCTTGAATATCAGTAAGACGGACAATCTTATAGCCAATACAAACTACTGTTTCGGCAATAGTAGTAATCAACTTACCATTATCTCCTTTCTTTTCAGTAGTAACAGGGTTCACTTCTGTACCAAGTAAACTAATAACAGAACCACTTCCAACTTTACGGAATATCTCACCACGAGCAATACTAAGATTTAAGTCTTGGTCGCCACGAATAAATTCAGCAAGATTATAAGGAGTAAGTTCGTTACTGCGAGGATTACAATCTATGCCAGTAAATACATCAGACGGAGCAACATATAAGAAACGATTAAGCATAGCTCTATCTTCTTCCTTAACATCATCAGCATAGTTAGTCTTAACTAATATAAATCTAGTACTACCAGTACCCTTTAAATCAGGATTGATAATCTCACGAAGTTTAGCAGTCTGAATAATAGCGACAATACCAAAATGCTTAAACGGAGTTATATCTTTAACTCGGTCAGAAACATATTTGAAATCAATTTCTCCGATGTGTTGAGGAACTAGGAAAGTTTCTTCTTTAGTTTTGTTCTCTAAATGTAACATAATTACTTTAATTAGATTGTTAATAATATTAATTAAGTTGACTAGCATTACTAAGAGTAATATATGCACCAGTCATTAATAGTACAAGTATACGAATAATATTCGTACTATCAATATCTAACTCGTTAAAAAACCTTTAGAATTGTATTCGCTATATAATTCACATCCATTCACACTAGTTCACATTAGTACACACTCTAATGCAAGTCCACTACTTAACTAAAATATCGACTAAATCTTACCATTCTATTTTTACAATCCTGATGCTAAATCTTCGGACTCTTCGATAGAAGAGGAGAAAGGTAATACACAATAAGACCAAATAGACAACCAATACTATATAATATAAGTAAGACCAATTAAGGACTTAAAGGAATTAATTAGACTAATAGGACTAAGTCTATTAAAAATAGACTTTGGACTACTAACAACAACAAACAACAAGGTACTACTAATGTGATTATTAGAACTATTAGGAAGAAAAGATTTAGAAGTATTACTTATAATGAACTTAGGAATAGGATTAGGACTACTATTAGAGATAGAATTAGGACTGCTATTCAAATTACTATTAAAACTACTAGAAGGACTACTACTGCTAGTGCTGCTCCCCGGAGAAATATATTTTTCGTGAGTATATTTTTATCGAGGTGAAGCTCCTACCCTGATAGCCCCCTACTCTCAAACCAATTCCAATACCCCCGTCAAGACCAAATGACCTTAAACATATTGCTATAATGTTTAATTAAATACTTATGTTTATGATATTCTTGATATTGTTATTGATTGCAGTAGTTATGACTACTGCTACTTATCTATCTGCTATTAGAAGACAGAAGCATGATTGGAAAATGTATGGTCGTGCAGGTGAAACCTACGACAAGTTTTGTTCACGTTATTACACTAGATACGTATGAATATTAGTGATAAACTAAAAGTGGTACACTTAGCATTAAGTATACTAGGTGTACCAGCATTCATGCATCTAAGTTATATTAAGTTGTATGATAACCATGTGAATAGCTTTCTAATACTATTAGTAGTGTTAGTATTAATACTAGATGCTAACGATGTTGTTAAAGAACTATTGGCTTAATCAAACCAAATGACTATAAACATATTGCAGTTACTATCAAACCAAATGACTATAAACATATTGCCATTGTGTGTGTAGTCGGGATGCATATTGGTTGAACAGTTGCCGACTGATTTTATAACATTTAATACCTATAATCATGGGAAAAAAAGTTAACGATGCTGCTAGATTAGCAGCAGAAGCAGCTGCAAAAGCTGCAAAAGAAGCTGCCGAAGCAGCAAGTGCTAACGCTGAAACAGATGCTACTAATGAAGCTGCTGATGAAGCTATTGACGCTCGTATAGTTGACCTATCCGAGTATCAAGGACAGGATGCAGACGATATTACTCGTCTGTTGCTTGACCGTCCTGATTTCGAGAATCACGACAGCTTAATGATTACTAATATCATTGATAATAGTAGTCGTTATGCAGGTGCGCTTACTGTTGTTGTTAATCGCAACATTCCACAGTTTGTTAAAGATGCTGCTAGTGGTACTTATGTCGAGTCTACGACTCGTAATATCTTTACCACTCGTATTCAGCTATCTGCAATACTGAAAGGTCAAGGCGAACCAATGCTTGCCAATGCTGTTATGACTGCACCGTTGTCAGTGCTGCACGTTATCTTCAAGAAGGCACGTATTAGCGTGCTTGGACACGTACTTGCGCAAGGTGAAGTATTCGTTAATCCGTATGCCGCTAAAATGTCTCGTGAAGAACGTGTTAATGAACACGACCGTTACGAGTATTTCCCGTACGAACTTAGTATGCGTACGTTGTCCCTTGCGGACGAAATGCTCGTGGCTGACATGTTGGCTAAATACCAACCTGATGCAGAGGGTGCTGCTTAACCAGTTACGTAGGAGAGGGAAACCTCTCCTACTAAACTAAGAATACACCATTCGGCACGTGTTCGATAATACTCTCGACTTATGCTTGCCGTCCGGCAAAGCTATCCGGCAAAGCTATCCGGCAAAGCTATCCGGCAAAGCCAATCGGGATTGGAAACGACACTAGTCACCTGATAAGCGAAACGCTACAACTGATAAGCGAAGCTAACCAACTGATAAGCTAAACCCTTGTAAAACCACATCAAAACCCTAAGGGTCGCAGCAGCTCCACGTTAGCCAAGAATAATGGACTAATAGCAGAGTTAGAAAATCTGATACAGAATCAGATGCGTCTATATTATATATATATATATTATATACGTAGTATATAATTATAATATATATATATATAGGGGTCGAAAAGACCGTCCGCAAGGTCGGTGACTATTGTCGTAGACAATAGGAGCAAGCTCATACAACAACACCAACAACAACAAATAGTATCAATAGTATCAAGACTATTACTAGTATTGACAACATCAATGCTCGGAAGGGTCGCTAAGGCTCTTCGTTAATCTAGATAGTAGAGTAGACAATAGAGTGAGATAATACTAGTGGAGTAAGAATAGTTAGAAGATGTAGATAAGAGAGATGAGTTGGTTAAGTAGTGGGACTACTCCCTCTCCTACCTCTACTCCTTCATTCTAACTCACTTCTCTTACCTACAATGTTACAACTACTACTTAAACCTCTTCGTTTATGGAGTTAGGATTTTAATCCTATCTTATAATCCTACTATTAGATACTATCATAGTCATAGTACTAGTTCTATTATTGTTGCTATTATATTGATAGTTATGATTTTAATTATATTTATATAATAGTACTATTACTAGTTGTTGGTTGTTAATTGTCTAATCCAATTAGAACTTTGTTCTAATAGTCTTAGAGTTGAAGATATTATTGTCAATATGATAGACCTATTATTGTACTAATAGTACTAATAGTTAGGTTTTTATATTAGTCCACACTATTATTGTACCAATAGTTATTATTATAGTCTTAATCCTTAGTCCTTACTATTATATTATTATTGGTTATTGCAGTTGTTATTGTTAGAGCGTCACTACCATTGTCTTTGACAATAGTAGTTCGGACGATTCCGATAATAACAATACTATGTATTACAACTGATAACGGGAATAGTACTATTAGTAATACTATTATTAATAATTGTATTGTTGTGTAGCTTGGCTTGTCAACGCTCGCAAAGCTCGCTGTCTCCCCCATAAAGGAGTGACGTTACTGTACTTCTTTTACTCTTTATCTTATCCACTTACTAACTTATACTATTATGTCTAATTACGATATTACTGTCTTAACATTACTATTTATTATCGCACTTATTAAATGCAGTGAGTTTCTTATTAACACTAAGATTACTCTTCTTACTACATTATTCGCTTTAATAATAGTTGCGTCTACTTTATGTATATTCTTAATATTATTTGATATTACTTCACCATGACAGATTATCAGTTCCATATATTTCTATCTTTAATTGGGATAGTTATATGCCTATGTTATTTAATGTTTAATTACCTTTCTTATAAGAAGGTTATTATCATTCGTTCTTTAGTTCAAACTATAATAACTTATATAATAGTTATTAGTTTTATTCGTCTACTATATCGTACTATACTGTTATAGTATGGATTCTACTTTTAAAATTAAATTCTTAATAATTAATACTTGTATTTATGAAAGCTATTGTAAATGATAAAAAGCATATAACTCTTGTATCTCATACCAATGGAGTTACTATTGCTGAAGCTAGTGGTTGTATTATTGATTTAGATTTTCAATCACTTGCTTCTATTTGTGAGATTGCTGACTTAGGCAATACTTATACTATTAAAGATTGTGATGAGATTGAATCTCTTAAATCTAATAATAATGAGTTGACTGAACGTATCGAGTTTCTCGAAAAACAACTTACTAATAGTGGTGATAGAGTTACTGAACTACGTAATCAGATAATAGGTCTTACTAGTGAACTTGATATTCATAGACAACGTATATCTCAATTAAATGATGAGTTAAATCGTCGTGATAAGATTATTGAAGAGAAGACTAAAAGACTTATTGAGTTAGAGAATGTTGAATATGAACTAAATAAATGTCGTGAAACAAATAATGCACTTACAGAAAAGTTAGAAAGTAAAACTTCTGATTTAGCTGAAAGAACTTATTGGTTCAAATATTATAGACGAGCATTTCGTACTGTTAAGGAATATCTTAAACCTGATGAAAAATATGGTTTCGATTCAAGTGGTTATAATATTACTAATAGCATTGATAGCAAGTTTGTTATATCATTTAAAAATAGAAGTATTGCTAGTAGAGCTTTTAATGAGTTGAGATATTCTGTTTCTCCTAGAAATGTATTATCTAAGTATGCAAATGATATTATTGAATATAATGTTGGTGCTATGAATATATATTTTATTGAAGGAACTACTCCTGCTGTTGTTCGTAAGTTCAATAATGAAAACTTTACTATTACTTGTAAAGATGTCTATTTTGCGGAAATAATTAATACTCTTCTTAATTGCGGTTTTCCTGTTAATGATATTATTACTTCTTATGAACAATATATAGTATGTAATATCAATTAATAAAATTATTAGTATTGTTTGGTATTTCAATTATTTATCACTATACTTGCACCTGCATTATAAATTTTACGATTATGTATGACGAAGGTGTAGAGTTTCCCATTTGTGGCATAGTAGCTGATATAGACTATCTCGACTGTGAGATGGCTAATAATTGGAATACTGGCAATACGTTAAGCGAGGATAATTTAGACCTCGATTTAGATATAACTCATATTGAAGATTAATTAAATACTAATAGTTATGAACGAATTAAAGAAAGATGTCGATGTTCTTAGTAAGAAACGTCCAACAGTTAACGAATTAAAGACAGAAGTTATCCGTCTACGTAAATCTAATGAAAAGTCTGATGCTGGTCTTAATCATTATAAGGCTATGTATGAGAATATTTGTAATGAAGATAAAGCTCTTCGTAGTATGTCTTCTAAATTAAGTGCTGCTAATAATCAATTGGAAGCTAATAATAAAGCTCTTAAAGACGGCATTAAATTTCTCGAATCTAAGTTAGATAAAGCTAACAAAGATTATGAAGAGCTTAAAGCTAAGAGACAGTATAATACTGTTGGTTTTGTTATTGCTTCTCTTATTGCTTTAGGAGCTGTTGCAGTTATTATTTTACGTTTAGTATAATGCCGATACGTACTCTATTTAATTAATATCTGACAAAAGGGTTAAATAAATGTCGGTTTCCACTCTATTAAGATTATTCAGGTCGTGAGACTAGAGTAATATTAGTAGAGTTTTTTATTGTCTAATTTAAAAATTTATTATAATGAAAGATATTATATCTGCTATTTTAGCTTGTGCTTTAGCTAGTGGTTCTGATGTTAATCTTATTGATTCTATTAAAGAAGATTATCGTAAGGCTTTTATTAAAGGAGAATTTAATAAAACTATTCCTGAAGATTTAGAAAATCTTAATGTTAAAGGATTGAATAATCTTCTTGAAGATATTCTTGACGGTGAGTATTCTATTGAAGATAAGATTAAAGCTGTTGAACAATGGGATAGTATTATGCTTTCTTATATCAAATATATTAGTGATATGAGAGACAGTGCTAAAGAATCTTATGATAAACTTCTTGCTAAATATGAAACTAGTAAAGCTCCGATTTATTCTGTATTCTATTGTTCTGAAAATCATCTTGTATTCCTAGACAAGAATGATAAGCTAAGAAAGTCTTTTAATGGTAATGCTAAAACTCTTTACTCTGGTAATAGTAAAGATGAAGCTCGTAGAATATGTGAATTATTTCTTAAAGATTGTCCTGATTTTTATTATGTAGATTATACAAAGATATATAATAAGTAATTTGCCAATTTTGTTTTATCTGTTTTAGTTAAACTAAAATTAAATTTGTCGTATTGTAATATCTATTATTCGTGAGAATAGTATTTATTGGTTTTATGGAATTATAATAGCACTGTTCGTGAGAATCGTGCTATTTCTTATAATAGCTCTGATGATGACTAATCTAAGTTGAAACATTAACCAAATGGTTGAAGTAAGGGAAATCCTCTTCGTAAAATGTCAGCTATAAATACATAGTATTTGTGTTTAAAAATACAAGTTGTTAATTACTGTCGTGAGATAGGAGAACTTTATTCGACTTTATATTTTTACCCTTAATTAAATTACTGTCGTGAGATAGAATTAGGATTTTTATAAATATTAATTATTTAGCTTGGAGCAGAAGCGTCTGCTCCTTTTCTATGATTATTAATTAAAACTAATATACCGACATGAATAAGAAAGAATTTACTAAATTGTTTAGAGAGTTACAGAAAATACAGCTTAGTCTGTTGTATAGTACTAAACTCTCTAGTGACCTTTATACTAATTGCAATCTTAACAATACTTCTTATATTAGTATGTATCTATTTGTTCTTGATATTAATAGAAATATTGATGAAACACATAGTTATAATCTTTATAGTAACGATAGTATTGATAAGAATAAAGCTATTATAGATGAAATTAAGTAAAAGGTTAAACAACTCACAACTCCTCTACGGGGGAATAAGCGGAGCGAAGCGGAGCGGTCAGATGCTCCTATTAAATAACAATTAATACTAAACGTAATGATTAAGAAGAAAATTAAATTCGGAAAGCATGAGAGAAGTTACAAATTAGTAGCTTTTACTCTTAATGTACTTGAAAGTACTAGTGTTAAACTTATTAGAATGGAAGAAAGGAGACGTATTCCTAGTTATGCCCAAGCTCAACGAGTTTAAACAAGATAATGGTAAGCTCATTGTCACGACTGGCAAATGTCTAGTTTGTGGCGATGAGCTTCTTGTATTTGGTACAGATAATATTTATATTTGTCCAAAATGTAAGGAAATACTAGACGGTGGTAATTGTTTAGTTCTTGAAACAATGTTTGTTGAAGATGATAGAATTGTTACTGCTAGAAATTGTATTGTTCCTAAAGACCAAATGCATACTAATGTTCCTATTGTATGTATGCCTTCTGATGAATTTAGTAAGTTATATGAAATATATAAAACTAAAGCTAATTAATATGGTTGTAGATTTAAAACAATGTGTTAATCCTGATAGTACGTTTGATGTATATTTTGAAGGACTTAAAGCTGTTATATCTCATGATGCAGATGTTAATGCTTATCATTGCATTATTATAGATGTTCATGATGATAGATGTTGTGAAATTATTCCGTTACCTAGGATTATGAATACTGATAAGTATAAGATATTCCCCCGTAAAGGAGAGTGTTGTATACAATATCTTCCTAATCAAATTGTTAAATCTTAGTAATATGGGACTAAGTTTTAAACTATCTGCTGTAAATGAGGAAAAGAAGATTCCTCGTGAGAAAGTAATAATGCAAATTGTTGTAGGTACTATTGTTCTACATAACAATGAATATAAGTTCAATCCTAAAGGTACTAATGAACTTATTACATTATCTGAACGTTCATACTCATGTAAAGGCTTTAAGACAATATATACTCGTGCGTTAGATAGTCATGGTAGACCTACTAAGATTGTTAGATGTACTGATGCTTATTGTACTATGCCTAGTTGTTATATTCCATTTAAGATAGGATTACCAGTTAAAGGTTATATTCTTAAATGTCGTGATAATATTGATAAATTTTTATTGAAATGCAATGAATTTTGAAAAGTTTGATGATGCTAAGAAAGATGATAGTGTCTTGAATAGTTTTACTCGTGACCAAAAGATTGCTTATGAGAATCTTGTAGCCTTTATAGAAAAAGGTTATGTTGAAGGTGATTATAGACGTGCACTTATTGGTGCTGCTGGTACAGGTAAAACTTATATGATACGTGAAGTAATAAAGAGATGTGGTTTAGCTAAATCTGTTATTGGACTTGCAGCTCCTACTCATAAAGCTGCTCGTGTACTTCGTGTATCTACTGGATATGCTACATCTACTGTGGCTAGTGATTTAGGTCTAAGACTTAATACAGATGTTACTGATTTTGATGTTAATAATCCTCCTTTTGACCCATTGGCTGAAAAGAAGATTAAACAATATAAGCTATATATTGTTGATGAAGCATCTATGATTGGTATTAATCTTAAAACTCTTATAGAAAGAGAGTGTGAACAGTTTGGCTGTATGCTTATTTATATGGGTGATAACTATCAGTTACCGCCTGTTAAAGAAACTCGTTCGCGTTGTTTCGATAACATTAAGTTTTATACTCTTAGACAGATTGTAAGACAAGAAGAAAGTAATCCTGTTAGTGAATTATTAAGAATATTAAGAAAAGATATTGATAATAGAACTTGGAAGTTCCTAGAGTTTATCAATAGAAATCGGTATGCTTTTGATTCTACTCAAACTAAAGGATATTATACTTGTGGTGCATTTGAGTTTCAATCTCTTGTAATAGACGGATTTTATAATGAAGAATTTACTAGAGATGTTGATACTTGTCGTCTTGTTACTTATACTAATAAATCTGTATCTGACTGGAATAAATTAATTCGTAAGAATATTATTGAAGATAGTGGTAAAGCAATTCTAACTAAGAATGATTTAGTAATGTCTTATAATACTTTTATTGATGATTTTAAAGATACTATTATCGTTAACTCCGAAGATTACATAATACATGATATTAAGAACTTTACTAATAGAGATAATATTCATGGATTTAATGTAACTTTTATACAAGTTAATGGCGGTAATAGAACTAAACCTTTATTTGTAGTAGACCATTCTGATTTTAATAATGCTATGCTTTATTATAAGTTAGGTGAATCTTATATTTATAATGCTATTAATGCTGATAAATATAATAGAACTAAACGTTGGAAAGAATACTATGAATTTAGGGAAAGAAACTTATTATTAGTTAATCTATTAGATAAAGCTACTAATAAGATAAAGTTCAGTCGTGATTTAGATTATGGTTTTGCTCTTACTAGCCATAAAGCACAAGGTAGTACTTATGCTGATGTGTATATAGATATAAATGATATTGTATTTGATACTAGAACTGGTAATCCATGGGGAGATATAGATAATACTCTTCGTAGATTATATACAGCTTGTAGTAGATGTAAAAATCGTTTATATTTGTGTTATGGACAATAAATAAAGTATAAGTATGGAAGAAATTTGGAAATCTATTAAAGATTTAAAAGGTTACGAAGTTAGTAGTCTTGGAAATGTTAGAAGTATAGATAGAAGTATTATTGGAAAAGATGGAGTTAAACAACATTTTAAAGGTAATATTATATCTAAGTTTAAAGATTCTCGTGGATATGTTGCTGTTACTCTTACTTATAAGAATAATTATAAAAGATTCTTAGTTCACAGGTTAGTTGCAGAAGCATTTATCCCTAATCCTAATAATTATCCTTGTATTAACCATAAAGATGAAAACAAATCTAACAATAGTGTAGATAATCTTGAATGGTGTACAGTTCTATACAATAATCTATATGGAGATAGGATTAAAAGAAGGAGAGATAAAGTAGCTTACATAATATCTCAATTAGATAAAGATAATAATCTTATCGGTATTTATAGAGGTATTTTTAATGGCTTCTAAAGTTAATAGATTTGAATTTGCTTCTATTCAAAGATGTGTTGCTAATAAACAAAATTATTCTTATGGATATAAGTTTAGATTAGCTAATAAAGAAGAGATAGATAAACTTGGTAATAATGATTATATAATATTATAACTATGATGTCTCTTGTTTATGATGTTGAGGTAACTAGAAACTATTTCTCTGTTGTTTTTGTTTCATTAAGAGAATATTTACGTACTTTTTCAGATTGTGTAGATAATGAAGGTAAAGCCATTCCTATAATAGATTGTTTAAAAGTTAGTGAATTAAAAGCTAGATTAGATAAGATAAAGAAAGTTAGATTTGTATTATACGAAGATGACGATAAAGACTTATTTAGTTTACTTTCCTTTCTTCAAAACAAAGCTGATTACTTTGGGTATAACAACAGGCGTTACGACCGCTTAATGTTGAGTGCATTGCTCATGTATTATAATCAATTTGATAAGCCTAGTAAGTTAATCACATTCTTATATGAAACATCACAGAGAGTTATTCGTAGTTCTAATAATGATACTCTTTGGACTGATAATTTTACTTCTCTTATACTTCGTAATAACGTTGCATTTAGGGATTTAGATTTGTTCCAAATATTTAGGCTAGACCATTATCATAAAAGTCTTAAACAGACTTCTATTAATATTAAATGGTATAATCTAAAAGAGTATACTATGCCACCTATTGGTGATTTAGATAGACATTATTATCACGAGAGATTACCCGAAGCAAAGGGAATGACTGATAGAGAACTTAATATTCATTATCGTAATGTATTTGAGCGATTTATTCCTAAAGAATATCTTAATGAAATGGCTGATTATAATGACAATGATGTATATATTGTTGCCGAGCTAATCAGAATGAATCAGGAAGAAGTTCTTTTAAGGTATCGTATTAGTGAAGAATATAAGGTAGATGTATATTCTGCTAGTAGAAGTACAATAGCTGATAAAGTTATTGTTAAACTATATAGTAAGTTTACTGGTCTACATCCTAAAGCCTTCATTGATACTAAGACAATACGTAGGAAAATCGTAGTTTCCGAAATTTTGTCAGACAAAATCGCATTTTCAACGCCTGAATTGAACGATATTTTGTCAGACATACGTTCCCTTACCTTACGTGGAGAAAAGGGCGAATTTGACCGAGAATTTACCTTTATGGGCACGTCATACACTATCGCAACAGGTGGTTTACATTCAAACGAGATTCCAAACATTTACCATAGTTCTGCTGATTATTCAGGTGCTATTGATATTACTGTTGGCAATCCTTATGATAGTAATGGTGCTGTTGGAGTTAGTACTTCTGATATATATATTTGTGACTTTGATATTAATTCAATGTATCCTAATATTATTAGAAGTCTTAAAGTATGTCAGAAACATCTACTTCCTAAAGCATGGTTTCGTATAGCTGATACTATTGTCGATGAACGACTAGAACATAAACATTTAGCTAAAGATAAATCTCTCGATGTTATAGAGAGAGATAAACATGCTACTGCTGCTGCCTGTCTAAAGATTGTAGCAAATGCTGGTATATTTGGTAAAATGGGAAGTGAGCAATCGTTCTTATGTGATAAAAAAGCAATGTATCAAGTAACTATTAATGGTCAATTGTTTCTATTAATGTTGATAGAAAAACTTGAACTTGCAGGCATTCATATAATAAGTGCTAATACTGACGGTATTGTTTCTATAATACCAAAAAATAAGTTTGAATTATATTGTAATATTTGTCACGAATGGGAGAAAGTAGTTGGATTGACAGGTGAATTTACTCCATATACTAAGTATGTTACAGAAGGAGTAAATAGTTATCTTACTGTAAAACCTAATAATGGTAGAAAATTCAAAGGTAGAATGAATCCTAAGATGTTCTTAGAGGATTTATCTAAAGGATATAATTCTCCTATTGTAGCTAAATGTGTTACTGAATACTTTATTAACGGTACTCCTGTTATGGAAACTCTTCGTAATGCTAAATCTATTCTTGATTTCTGTCGTACTCAAAATGTTAATCATAAGTATAGACTAGAGTTTACTCACGTTGTAGACGGAAAGATAAGAACAGATGTAGTGCAGAGGAATACAAGGTTTTACATCTCCTCTACGGGGGGAACATTGATGAAAGTTGAGAGTATGGGCTGGAATGAGCGTAACGAAGAACAAGTTAAGAAAAGTTCTCTATGTGCAGGTCAACGTGTTTCTATATGTAATACTGTTGATGATACTGATATATCTGAATTAAATGTTAATTACTTATATTATTATAATGAAGCTATGGCTATTATAGAACCAATAGAGCAAAGTCGTAATAATAAAGGTAAAGGTAAACGTTTAGTAAAGAAATATTATGGAATGAGAAATACATTATTTGATTAATAAAATGGATATAGAAAAGATATGTATAAATAATCTTGGAAAAGAGATTATATTGGATAAAGTTAAAGGAATGATAATAGGATATAATACTATATTAGAATATTTAATCATTTCTTTTACTGATAATTATGGTTCTGACTTTTCAATAGATAGCAATATCATTCTATTAAATAGTCCTCTTAATCATAGTTATGTTCTTGTTAATCCTAAACATTATAAAGAACAACTTGTATTATGAACGATGTAACCGATATTTATAATGAAGCTGCTAATAAATGGTCTGCTAACAAAGGCGTGGGTAGTGTTATTCTATCCGAACCACTAAGTGTAATGAACTTTGTTACAATGGTGTTAGATAAAATGGTAGCTAAAACTCCTGATTTAACGTCTCTTATTATAACAGAGACTATGGAAGATAGGGCTAACATTAATTATTATCTTGATAATACTTCTGAATTTAAAGAGATTCATAAACAATTAATAACTGATAAGCGATGTCTTATACTCACTCGTGATTATGTTGAGCGTTCTCCGTATAAACCTAGTCCTAGTAGTCATAAAGATGTACTTATTACTATTAATGTAAAGAAGTTCAGAAAGATTGCAGAGAAATATAGTGGTAACTATTTTAAGTTTAAACTACTTGCTACTAATGCTATTGATAGTGTTGCTGACAATGCTGTACTTATGTATAAGTATGCTCCTAAAGTATATGAAATTAATTATGCCCACTTAATTAATCGTTCTATTCATTCCCCCATAAAGGAGTACCAAAAGGGTGTTATTCTAACTGATGCTGATAGAATCTATTATGATAAATGCAGCCAATATATTAATGAAAGTATTACTATATTTGGTACTTTTGAAAAGTTAGAAGAATGTCGTGTTGGTAATACTAGACTTAATATTGCTGCTGAAACTTGTAGATTACAAGTAGCGGAGAGTAATGGTTGGTCTGCTAAAATGGATATGACCGATGCAATGTGTCGTAAGATTGATGAATTATATAATCCTAGTGCTTTAGTTGAGAGAGTTACTCAAACTTATAATATTATTAGAGAACGTACTAAGGTAGTTACTGATAATATTGTTAAGCTAGATGTAATACTTGATATAGTTAAGGAAAATATAGGCAAAAGAATACTTATTATTTCAAAGAATGGAGTGTTTGCTGGTAAGATAACAGAGTACCTAAATGCTAATATAAAATACGAAGGTAAATCTATTATGACTAATGGTGAAATATTCCAAACTGGAATGAGTATTCTACAATATGACTATTGCGGAAACTATCATAACGATATGGAAGGAATACAGGCTTATGATAAGAGAGGTAAACCGAAAGTATATAAAACAGGAGCTAAAATCGGACAACCAGTAATCATGCAGGCAAGAGCGCAGAGAACGCGAAATTTGGAGCTATTTAATGACGACTATATGAAAGTACTGTCGGCAAATAATTCTATTGATACGAGCTTTATAGGAGTTGTAGATATAGTGATTTTCACTTCACCTCTTTGCAGCTCAATACGAGACTTAAAATATCGAATACCTAATCTATCTTTTAGTTCTGTACCTAATATAATATATAAGATATACTGTAAAGGTACGAACGAAGAAAAGAAGCTAGCAGAAACGAAAGGAGGCAGGGACTATGAAATAGTTAAAGATAGTGAAAATGATTTCATAATAGGAGAATAATAGATGCTAATCTTTGGAGTTATAAAAGAAATTAGTATCTTTGTAGAGTAATCAATAAGAGACCTTTGAAATAATGGAAGAAGTAAAGACAGAGAATGAAAAAACTCTAGCTAAGACAGAACCAAAAGCAAAACCTACTAATAATAGTATGATTATGGCTTCTGCTCTGAATACCCTAGACATTTACAATCCCGATGATAGGAGTAAGTTAGAGTTGTATCTGAAATCAGTAATGTCTAGTGATAAGTGCGGTATTAAGACTATTCAAGATGGTCTTGCAATATATAGTCGTGCTAAAGAACTAGGTTTACCATTTACTAGTTGTATTGAACACCTAGGAGTTATTAATGGTAAAACTACATTAGACGTTCACTTAATTAAAGCGTTATTATTGAAGGCAGCTATAACATGGGAATGCACTAAAGATTATATAGCTCTGTATGAATATACAGACGGTAATAATGTTTATATTGATAGTAAGATACCAGAGTATTGTAGGAGATTCAAAAGCAAGAAAGAAGCTGATGAATTTAATGCTAGTTCTGATAATGATGAAATTGGTATTTATCCAGTTAGAAATTATCAAGATTATAATGGTACTATATATAAGGAATATCAGTTAAATAATAAGTTCGGAGTTGCAGCTAATCAACAACAAGCTAAAGATTTTGCAGCTAAAGGATTAGTTCCAATCTTCCGAATACCTAATGTTCCTTGTGATTATATTACTGAATATAAACTTACTCGTGTAGTAGATAACAGAGTTATTACTAGTATAGGACATTTTAGTTATAGTGACGCTGTAACTGCTGGACTTGCTAGTAAAGATACATATACTAAATATATGAGAACTCTTATTGGACATAGAGCGTTTACACTAGCTGCTCGTGATATAGCTGCTGATGTTATACTTGGTTGTATGGAAACAACAGAAGCTAAGATAGTAAACAATATGAATATCAGTGATGCTGATATTGTAGAGATTTGATAGTGATAGAAGTCTAACTATTACTAATCAATAGATACGAAATAAGACAAAAACTAAGATAACAATAGGCTTTAAGCCTAATATTAATAATTATTAATCATTTAAATTTTTACAACTATGGGACTTCAATTTGGAATGTCAGCCGTACAAAGCGGTAAGAGAGTAATGCAAGCTAGTAACGAACCTACATTGACTGCTAACAGTACTAAAGCTAAGTTTAGCTTGGCAGGTGCAGTAACTCGTATCATGGGTCTTGTTCCCGGTGATAACGTACAGTTTGTTAGTAATATTGCTGATATTGATGCAGCTATTGCTGAACGTGATGCCGAAGTAATGGCATGGTGCAAAGAGAACAATGTTGAGTTTGGTACAGAAGCTGCTCGTGCTGCTCTTATTCAGAACTTCGGTGAATATGGTATCTGTAAAGGTGTACCTTTGTTCGAGAAGAACGGAGAAATCAAACTTGCAGGTGTTCGTATGACTGCTGAACAGAAAGCGGCTGCATTTGAACTTAACAAAGAAAGAATCGCAGAAGAAGTTGGTAAGTCAGTAGAAGAAGTTACTATTGATGACTACAATCCTACTACTCGTGCTTACTCTGGTGCTCGTACTTCTACTTCTTCCAATCTTACTGGTCTTGGTTTGCCATTGACTTTCTCCGATTCTTCAATGTGGTCGGAATTGAAAGAAAATCTCGGTGACGAAGCAGAGAAGTTTAACCGTGTATTTGAAGTTAACTTGAACGAACCGTTCGTAGTTGCTGTTGAAACTGGTAAAGTTATTGGTGATGAAAAAGAAACTGTTGAAGTTAACGCTTATAAGATTTCTTTCAAAGCCGATGAAGAACCGATTGCTCGTCAATCTTCTAAATAAGAACTTCTTCCGGTTAGATAAAAGCTAGATTATAAAGAGCTAAATTCTTAATTGAATTTAGCTCTTTTTTATTTGGCTATGATTTAAAAAATTATTATATTTGGAAACTTTGCAATAAACAACAAGCCTGTACAACTTGTTGTTGTTAGTATTAATCTTTATAAAAACAAATTTTATGAGTACTCAAAAAAAAGAAAGTGCTAAAGTAGAAGAACCAGTAGTTAATCAATCAGCTAATAATGCTGCAACTACTGCAACTAAAAAGCGTCGCAGAGGTATTAGTAATGAGACAAGAACTACTGCTCGTAAGAAATTCTCTCATAAAGATGCTATTAATAATCTTTGGTTATTTGTTGGACATCTTCATGCTCGTGTTGCTTGGGTAACTATGAAGGAAGATAACAATATGCGTCCAGCATTTGCAGGAAAAGCTATTCCACAGCTTGTTATTGAAGCTACTTCTCTTCATACTAATCCTGCTGATGTTCGTGTTGCTAGTAAGACATTTTGGCCCTATGAAAGTAATGTTGACTATATTCCTGGCGGTGCTAAAGAGAAGTTTATTAATATGGACTTTGCTTGGATAAAACACTTCCTTGATGTGGTTGTATTCAAAGGTCGTGAAATGACTGATGAAGAATCTGAAATGCTCGAACTTGGTTATGTTGATTATGACGATAATGGTCAGTATGAACCAGTTGAAGTAGAAGATGTTATCAAGGCTTGGGGAGTTCTGTTTGACAATGTAGTTAAACTTGTTGAAACAGGTGGAGAAAATGGTAAATCTGCATTACTCGATAAGACAGGTAAACCTAGACAATTCTGGTTCAGACTTAATCGTTATTATAAGAACAAAGGTGATTGGGCTTTCTCCGGTCAAGGTTCAGAAGAAGGCGATTTGGTATTCCCAAATATTGTAGGTCAAGGAATCTTTGAAGAACAGTTCATGATTGATGCCAATCATTTCAAAGAACCAAGTCTTATGTTTGACATTACTAAAGAACGTATTGCTCCAATGGAAGGTGTACAATCTAAACAAAGAAAAGCTCCTAATCTTGGAACTGCTGCCGGTATTGGTGGTATTCCTATGGGTGCAGGAATTGTTAATCCGAGTATGCCTATGGGTGGTTTTGCAGGTGGTGTAGCAGGTGGATTTGTTTCTACTGAAAGTTCTGCTTTTGCTCCTGAAACAGAAGATAATGGTGGACTTCCATTCTAAGTAATCCAAATATATTTCGTTAATAATGTTATAAGCCTAGTGTAAAAGCTAGGCTTATTTTATCTAGTTATACTATGCGTAGAGGAATAAGACAAGACTTAACAAAAGAGTTTATATTATCTAAAGTTAGTCAAGAAATGATTATGGCTAAATATATGGGTATACCTATATCCGTAGTTAATAATTGTGTAGAAAATAATGAACTTATTTGCTCTCCTTTACGTGTTGATAATCATCCAACATTTGGTTTTGCTTTCAATAATAAACATAAGCTAAAAGCTCGTGATTTTAATGGTTCTTTCTTTGGTGATTGTTTCGACCTAGTAGCTTATGTACTAAGTTTTAAAACTGGTCGTCATATAAATGTTGCTAATAAGGCAGATTTCTATTATATATTAAAGCATATAGCTTATACTTTCCGTAAGATAATATATGATGGAGAAGTAGATGAAGAAAATGAAATCTTACTTAAACAAGTAATATCTAAAATCAAAGCTAGTAAACCAATTATTGAAATAGCTACTAGAACTTGGACTAATAACGATAAGAATATTTGGGGACAATGGGGAGTTAGTCTACATTGGCTTAATACTCATTTTGTCTATCCTGTTGACCAAATGTATATTAATAGGTATTGTCAACCTAGTCCTAAATATACATATAAGGAATCAGACCCTTGTTATGCTTATGTTACCGGACTTGATAGTAACGGTATTTATAATATCGAATGTTATTTTCCTCTTCGAGATAGAAGTAAGGGAGAAATCAAGTTTATAACTAATCATAATGGTCTTGTTGGAATACTTAATCTTGATAAGTCTAAATATGATATAATTATTATTACTAAATCATATAAGGACAATCTAGCATTAAGTTACTGGTTACATTCCTATCCTTTACGGGGGAATTTGTCAGAGTCTCAAATAGGAGTAATTAATGTTACTTCGGAGAGTTATGTTCTCAAAGATTACGAATATAACTGGCTTCAATCTAAGCTAAACGACAATGGAATACTTATTTCTTTTTTTGACAATGACCTGACAGGTGTACGTGGTGCTCGTAGGTTACGAAAAGAATATGGTATTATAGCTATTGTTATTCCAAGAAGTTATGGTGCTAAAGATTTCTCGGAGTTAGTTAGTATGTATTCAAGAGAAACTATTAATTCGTTTATAGAACAAACTGAATCATTATTTGAATATGAGTAGAGAAGAAGAAGATGTGTCATTTCCAAAGGCACAAGAAGAACGTAGAGTAATTGATTTTAATTCATTTGCTCCATTAAAGAGAATAGCTATAAACAGTTTCGGTAATAGCGGAAATGTTTATAGCTATTATTTTATGTATCCTTTAACAGATGAAGAAGAGAAGTATCTTGATGATGTCAGACAACAAATGATTGATAATCCTAATACTTTAATTCGTATCTCTCTTTCTGACGGTACACCAATTGACTTTTCTAAGATAAAGATTTATGGTAACTTTGAGTTTGATAATCCTGAACACTTAGCTATCATTAAGAATTACTTAGATAAAGATATGTATAGTAGTCATAAGATTCCAAGAGAGTTTAATTATGAAACTAATACATCTGTATCTAAAGGAAACTTTATACAGTGGACTGAAAGTACTGATTATCTAAAGTGTTTCAAGTTCTATCATGCGAGAATAGGTAAACCTAAAAAGTATATAATTGTAAGACTTACAGCAAATGAAGTTAAACAACGTAAATCCGTTTAGTTATCAGTTAGATGCTTCTGATATAAGGATGATTCAACACAATCTTAAAGTTAATGGTACTTCCAATACTATTGCTAGTTATCTTCATGAATTAGATTTACCTAATTATCCTTATATTCAAACTATTCATTTTAGATATAGATGGATAATGGCAGCTCTTATATATATAGGTTACGATAAAGAATCTCTTGAAAAGATTCATGAATCTAATCTTAAATATGAAGAAGTTAATCCTCCTATTGTTTACGAAAAGAAAAGGGGAACTAATAAGACTAGTAAACGGATTACCAAACCTTCCCCCATAAAGGAGCGGAAATCTGTTACATCTTCCTCTCCTAATCCTAAAGTTAGGATTATTGTTATAGATACTAATAAGTCTATGATAATAGATAGAGAAGTTGCTATTGGTCTTATGCATGAACAACCTAATAAATATAAAATTGAAGAAGTATGAGTGAATCGAAAAGTATTACTCTTTATAAGCGTAATGCACAAGGTAAACCTATCTTTTGGTCAGCAGAAATACTAGGTCATAAAATAATTCTAAAGTATGGTATTGTTGGTAAGACAGGTACTACATCTGAATATATTCCGCCTAGAGGTGTTGAGAAAGAATGGAAAACTATTGTTGCTGCTAAACGTAGAGAAGGTGGTACTGAATTAGGAGAATTATATGATAATACTCCTGCTGAAATAACAAATGAAGATGATTTATTTAATTATCTTGATTGTTATCTTCCTAAGTACAATACTAATAATGAAGGTTTTGTTCTTCCTATGTTAGCTAAGATATATGAATATAATAACGAACAGGGACTATTAGCTCAAATGAAGATTAATGGTGTTCGTTGTAATATATCTGCTGTTATGCGTGGTGAAGGATTCTTTAAAACTAAAGGACTTGTATTTCGTAGTCGTAAAGGACTTGAATATAAGTGTCCAGTATTAGAGAATGTAATACTGAATGAAGTACTTACAGACAGACAGTTCAATCGTATGTTAGAAGATAATTTAGTATTAGATGGAGAGTTATATATTCCCGGTCTTGAACTAAATGATATTCTAAGTGCTGCCGAGAATCTTAAGAGTCCATATAATCGCTTTCTTCAATTTTGGTGTTACGACTTAGCTATTGATGATATGATTCAAACTAGTCGTATATCATTATTGAAGTCAGAGTTTGGTAAGTTTAAGATGCCTAATTACGTTAATGCTAAAGCTATTCTTGATTATCACATGAATAATAAGAAACGTTTCGTACTTATTCATACTTACGATAATCTTAATGGAGATGAAGATATTATTAAATATCGAGACCTCTTTGTTGAAGCTAAGTTCGAGGGAGCTATTCTTCGTAATCCTTATGCTACATATCAATTTGGCAAACGTAATTCTACTATGTACAAAAGTAAACCAATACTAGATGGTAAATTCAAGATTATTGATGTTATTCCCGAAGGAGCTAAACGACCTAAGTTTAGTAAATTCGTTCTTCGTAATGATGTTAATGGTGAAACCTTTGAATGTATGCCGATTGGTGATGCTTCTACTCGTGAAAGTTATCTTCTTAATAAAGATAAACTTATTGGTAAGACAGCGTTTGTCGAATATAGATGTAGGTCAGGAGTGAAGAATGTCCCGAGTCATGGGAATGTTTTAAAAATACTTAATAATGAGCCTACTGGATTACCAAATAATATCGAAGAAGAAAGTTAATTATAATAAATCTTATATAGACTATAAGAAGAAGAAACTGATAATAAAAGATATACATCTGAAAGATAAACTAAAGATGTTATTAATGGTTAAGTTCAACCCAGTGGAAGGACAAGAATCAATATATCTAGGTTTTCTTACAGAAGATGTTCAAGGTCAATGCCGAAATGTATCTGTTTCAGATTATGGTTATTATTCTGTTAATGCTTCTGATATAATACGAAGCCTTCGTGTTACATCTGATACTAACGTTAAGTTAGAAAAAGAAGAAGAGGATGATACCCTTATAGTATATAAGTTGTTAAAGTAAGTCATGGTTTGATACCTTGCCCTATTGTTAGTCGAGAGATTGGCAGTAGGGCTTTTTGTTATTCCCTTGTAAAGTTAGTGTTTCTATTATATACTCTGATTGTGAGATAAATCGTTAGCTTATACTCAAAGAGGACTGTCGGAAGTATACAGTAACGACACTTCTTTATGGGGGAAATCAACGAGAATACCCGATATTTCGTCTCTGTACGATTTACTATACTTACCTGAACAACTATATTATTTTTGCATTGCGTTTAACAGTGAGCCTTAGAATCGCTCTCTGCGTATGCTGAAAAACAGTAAGATTTTCTTTGCTCTGATAATAAGATTGATTATATTTGTAAATGAAGTAATGGAGAAGAAGCAAATAAAAGCTAAATACATAGTTGTTAAACAACCTGACGATAATATTGCATATCGTAATGTTATCAAGTTCTTATATATCGTAATAACTCGTGAAGAACTATCTAAGAAAATCGACAATTATCTTAACGGTAAGATTGAAAGGACTGCTGGTGTTTATGCCCCTCTTGATTTGTTTAATCATATTATTAAGCATAGGAAAGTTTATTCCTACGAAGAAGCTAAACGTCGTGCACGTTATTTAAATAAAAAGTATGGAAGAAGTTAAAAACATAGTCAGATTCGTTACTATTCCTAATTTTCCTAATTATTGTATAGGAGAAGACGGAAGAGTTTGGTCTGATAATCGTAAACGTTATCTTAAATGGTATCGTGGAAAAGGTTGTGAAAGACCTCATGTCACATTGTTTCACAATGGTAATAGTGCTAAGCTATTTATAGCTACTCTCGTTGCTAAAGCATTTGTTACTAATCCTAAACCTAATGCATATAAATATGTTAGGTATAAAGACGGTAACAGTGCTAATAATCATTATACTAATATTGAATGGTGTAGAAATCAAACTGGAAGTAAGTATGGAAAATGAAATAAAAAGTGTTTTAGATATTATAGCCGAAATAAGTAAGAAAGATAAGAAGAAACAAGTATTCATTCTTACTAATCTTATTAATTAGTTAAAAAGTACTCGTATAGAGGCTAACAGCAATTACGAAGATTGTAAGCTTTCTTATACTCGTAGAACAGATAATTATATTGGTAACTTCAAGCTGATGCTATTTAAGAAACAATTAGATTGTCTGGATATGATTATTGAAAACTTAGATTCTTATCTTGACGAATTATTAAGCAAATAGTATGGATAGAGCTAAAATCTTTCAAAGTGTCATTAAAGGAACTAATTTCTTTACTCCTATTATTGATAGTTATCATACTGTTGGTAATCATATTATAGAGCTAAGTTGTTCTGAAAAAGATAATCAACATGGACTCTATAATAGAGAAGTTAATGGTATAACCTTCAAAGGTAAGTATGGTGTTACTGTTATTACTAATGAAGGAGATGGTTGGAAGCGTAGTACTGAATTAGATAAACTGTGTGATTCTCGTGATGAAGCTATTAAATATATTAAATCATTAGATAATGCGTAATAGTGAGATAATTCCTGCTCTTATTGCTAGAATAAGACAGAATAATACAGATAATGTAGTTATTCGTAGTAAACTATATAATCTATTGAATGATGTTACTAGGAAATTTAATGAAGCTATAATAGCTTGTCCTCATATTGTAGACTTTCAAAATATGTCTAATGAACAAGTACTTGAACATTATTATCTAAGTGTTGGTGCTGAAAGTCTTTGGGATTCTCGCGAGCTTATTATGAAAGCTATATCTGAACAAAATAAGTTAATCAAAGAAGAATATGATAACAGTAATAAATAATAAAGAACTTGGTAAAGTTGAGATAGTTACTCAACAATATCAAGTGAGTCTTTATGTAGCTATTTATAAAAATAAAAGATTAATTAATCAATTTGGAAGTAATCTTAAAGAAGTTGCATATCATAGGAAAGTTCGTATTAGAGCTATTAAAAGAAGAGATACTATTGTTGATGGAACTATTCTTGAAACTAAAAGTAAATATCCAATAAATACATTTGAAAATGAAAGTTCTAAAGAAGTTAGTAAATAGACTATTAAAACTAATTAAAAAGGATAATTCTCCTAGATGCCATGATTGTGAAAGATGGGGAACTATGGATTGTCCTATTAGTTATATGTGTTATTCTACTAAAGATAAACCTTATTTTAAATTAAGACATAATGGGAAGTAGTTTATTTAGTATTAAAGCAGAGTTGCAGGATATTATCTTGCAACTCGAAGAAGGTGAAGCAACAGAAGAAATTGTTGCTAAACTAGGTATTACAGAAGATAATCTTAAAGACAAGATTGGAGACTATCTTCAAGTAATTAAACGTTATCAGTGTGACGTTAAAGAATGTAGTGACGAAGTTGCTCGTGTTAACCAAATTAAGAAAACAAGAAATAATACTCTTGAACGTCTTAAAGATGCAGTTCTCGAAGCAGTTATAATGTTTGGTTCTACGGGCAAGTCCGGTAATAAAGTAATTGAAGGTAGTACTTATAAAGTCTATTCTCGTAATACTACTGTTACTAAGTTGGACGATGTTCGTATTGCTGATATTATCAGACATTTTATGGATATAGTTACTGAATATCTAGCAAGTACTGAAATTAAGGAAAGTCTTAGTATTGAGTATCTATCTCGTATTATCAGTGCTCACATGAAAGCTGAAAGTTCCCCCATAGAGGAGCAGGAATCTGAACAATCTTCATTTGTAGATGTTACTGTTGACGATGTGTTCTCTATTGATACTGAAATATCAATTCATATTCGTCTATCAGAACTTGCAAATGTTACTAACTTTAATCTTGCTCAATGGATTGGACAAAATCCTCATAAGGTAGAATTTAAGTCTTGTACTAGTAAGTCTATTATCGCAGCTAATTTGAGTATGGATGCTGACCTTACTATTGCTAAACAAGAAAGTAATACATCATTAATAATTAAGTAATATGTTTGAAGTAGAAGATTGGGTAGAAGAACTTATTCAAAGAATAATGAATGCCTTTGGATGTACTCGTGAACAAGCTATGATAGAAATCAGTAAATACATATAATTATGGAATTTAACTTTAGAGATTCAAGTTATAGAAGTAAATTCAAAGCAAAAGGAATTGCTTGGAGAGGTAAAATAGGTATAGATGTTAGCGATTGTAAGACAACAGAAGAAGCTATTGTAAAAGCTAAACTCGATTATACAGTTGCTAAATGTCAGCTATCTGCTAAAATGCCAGCACACGATAATGGTACTAGTCGTGACGGTTCTATATTTCCTAATGTAGTTAATGGGTTTGAATTTGTTGATGTTCCTGGTGAATTTGCAACTTATCGTACAGATTCTAATATTCCTCTTGGGAAAGTAAAGTCTCGTTATGAAGTAGTACAAAATCAAATGGCTTTCGGATTCTTCGATGATGCTCTTGGTGGTAGAGTTAAACTTGATAGAGCAGGTTACTTTGGTTATGGACAAAAGATATTCATGTCAGCTAGTTTTGACAAGGATATTAATATTGGTGGTGTTAATGATACTATTCAACATTACTTTGTCTTTACTAATAGCCATGATGGCGGTAGTGCTGTACAAATGATGATTACTCCTGTAAGAGTTATTTGTATGAACGCTCTTCATTCTGCTAAAATATCTGCTGAAAGCTATATATCTTTTAGACATAATAGAGGTGTTAATACTAAGATACTTACTGTTCCTGAAATACTCGGTCTTACTGAACGTAAGATAGAGGAGGAAGAAGATATGTACAAAGTGTTGTTTAAGACAAAAGTATCGGATGAAGAAGTAAAGAAGTATCTGTCGGCAACTTTCCTTACAGGGGAAGAATTTGAAAGAGTAGATGAATTGAATCTATATAACGGTTTATTCCGAAGAAACAATTCTGCTTTTGAAGCTGCTGAAATATCTATGCAGAAACTAAATACTCTTTGTGATACTTTCGAGTATTATCAAGAAGGTGTTGGACAAAGACAGATAGCAGGTACTGCTTATGGTGCTTATAATGCCGTTACTGGTTACTTCTCTAATGTCAAAGACTATAAGACAGAAGAGCTTCGTTTAAAGAATACTGTATTTGAGGGTGACTATAATACTAGTCTTAAAGCTCTTAATTATGTTTTGGCTAGTGTATGGGAATAAAGAATTTTATTAAGAAACTAATTTGGTTATTTACTGTTCCACGTTGTCCTAATTGTGGTGCTAGACTAGAAGAAGTTCCACGGGAAGAGGAAAATGACCCAATTGCTTTTAAGTGTATTAATTGTGGTAAAGAATGGAGTTAGAAACCGTGTTAAAAACAATCTTATTAGATGTCCCTGTTATAGAATGTTTTATTCAGATTATAATAACTTGGATAGCACTAAAGATTACTAAGGAAAGACTAGATGATGAAGTAATAAGTACAGTTACTCTTAATTGTGCTTTATTTTTTATTCCGATATTAGGTCACGCTCTATTTGTAATATTTATAATCAGGTTTGTTCATTTATTAAAGTATCTATATGGAAAAGAAGAATAAAGTCAGAACTTGTGGTAACTGTATTCATTTAGTAAAGAGAGAAAAAGGTTGTTTTTATAAACATTATACGTGCTTAGAAAGAAGTAGTGATACTATTATTACTTCTTGTTATAGAAGACCTAGTATTCCAACTGATTGTCCTTATCATAAATTTAAAAACAATAATTATAATGAGTAAATTAAGTAAAGCAATAGCTAATGCTATTATTGAGTTTAATACTGGTTTATTAACACAAGATGAACTTCATCAAAAACTAGAACAAGACATTGATAATGTTAATATTAAAGTTTGGCGTGAAGATAAATCTGTTCCATTACCTACTTATGGTAAAGAAGGCGATGCCTGTTGTGATGTCTATGCTAAGAGTATAGAATATGATGCAGACAAAGATAGATTTATTATTCATACAGGATTACATTTTGCTCTTCCTGATGAATATGAAATGGAACTTCGTCCTCGTAGTAGCAATACTAAAACAGATTTTTATATGCCTAATAATCCTGGTACTCTTGATTGGGGTTATAGAGGAGAACTTCTTGTTATCTTTAAGAATCGTACTTCTCATCAATTAATTAGAATCATTAGTAATTTCGGGAATGCTTTTAATAATATTGTAAAACGTATCGATAATGATGCTTTTAATTCTATTACTTATGCAAGACAAGACTTTGATAAATTAAATAAAAGAGAAGTATTTCCTTATAAAAAAGGAGACCGTGTTTGTCAACTTCTTGTTCGTCGTCGTGAAAAGATTACTTGGGATGAAGTTGAAACTCTCGAAGAACTTGGTACTACTAAAAGAGGTACAGAAGGATTTGGTAGTACTGGAAAATAAACTAATTATTAATTTTAAACAATAAACAATTAAATTATGAAAGCAATTGGAATTAAAATGGTTGAACTTCAACCAATGACTGCAAGAGAAGCTAATGACAAAGGTCATAGAATTGGTAATCATTCTTTTGAAGAAAAAGGTTATGAAGTTACTTATCCTGACGGATATAAGAGTTGGACACCAAAAGATGTAGCTGATGCTGCTTATTATCCTCTTTCAGAGAATAACGATGGTACTAAGATTCTAAAAGAAGATGTTGAAAACTTTATTACTGATGTAGAAGTAATGACAGTTGGTGAAAAAACTACTGTTGTTAATGCTCATACTCTTACTGGCTTTGATACAGTTCGTCATTCTTCTTGTGTTGACCCAAAGAATTACAGCAAAAAACTTGGCAAACAATATGCTATGGAAGAAGTTGTTAATGACCTTTGGGCACATCTTGGTTTTGTTCTTCAATGGGCTAAATACGGTATTAATTCTAAATAATTATTTAAACTAAAAGTATGCTTAAATTAAATAATGTATTATCTATAGAAACTTATGGAGACAAATCTAAAGTAGTAAATCCTAAAATACCATATAGGATATATAGATGTAATAGTTTGGCTCGTATGCAAGATAAGAACGGTAGTAATACTCTTCATGTTATTCTTGAAGATATAACTCCCAGTGCTGATAATGATGTTTATAATGCAGAAAAAGTCGTAGTTGAACTTAATCAGTTTATGAATACTTGGAATCCTTATGTTGAACCAAAAGAAGAAATAAAAGATGAAGTCGGAGAAGAAGTTCATGCATAGTCAAATTCGTAAAGCTATGAGATATGCAGCTAGTCTGCCAAAACTTAAAGCTCGTAATAATATCTATCTGAAACTACAAGAAGTAGAGAAGAAGTATAAGAACGAATAAGTAATAATCATTTTAGTTATACATTATGAGTACTGGTAGAAATACTAGTACTCTTTTTATATTATGGTAAGAAAAGTAAGTGTTAAAGTAAAAGCATATCAATCAGACGGATTAAGTAGATATTGTGGAAAGTGTGATTATAATCCTTGTTCTTTAGATATGAGAAGATTATGTACTAATCGCTTTGTTGAAGGTTATATCAAAGGATATGCAAGAGCAAAGAAAGATATTAAAGAAAGTAAATGAACTTAGAACTATTGATAGTAGCAATACTATTGATAGTTCTTTTTTTTAAACTGTACTTGGATAAAACCAACGTATTAAGGATAATTGTATTGCTGGACTTGCCTACGCTCGCAAAGCTCGCTAAATCCCCCATAAAGGAGCTGAATTATCGGTAAACCTGCTCCTTTATGGGGGAAGAAAGCTAGCCGTTAGGCTAGCGGGATATAGTGAGACAAATAAAGTATGTAAAAAATAACAACAATGACTATAATATAATATATTTATTATACTACTTAATTCTTTGATTATCAATATTTTAAGTTGTCACTAAGTGTAATCTACTTAAACTTGTTTTCTCTCCGAGTTAACTTTCTGTTTATTTAGATATATAATTTTCTACGATTTATTGTGTATTTTATATAATTTCGTTATATTTAGTGACAAATGTAAATTCTTAAATATGGACAAAAACTTAAAGGATAAGTCTGTTTATAGAGCTGAACTTCGTTCTAATAACAGGCTAATTAGAAATTTAGGATTAGATTATCTTAGTATATATCCAGTACCTTTTACAGAGGGAAAATCTATAAAACTTGATGCTATTACAGAAGACGGAGATAGTATTAAGATTCTAGGTATTTCTTTTGGATATTATACAGTTGTTACTGATAGACTTTATGATGATATTACTAGTAAAGATATTGGCGAACCTACTAGGAAATTAGTAGAATATATCCAACGTTATCTTGGATGCAGTATCGGAGAAAATACTGGAACTAATGTTATAAGGTTAACTATTGAAGATATAATGTCTGCATGTTGTATTAGTAAGCCAGCTGCATATAAAGCTCTTAATAGACTTATTGATTTTAATCTTTTATATAAAACTCAAATTAAACATAAGTATGTTGTTAATCATAGATACATTTATAGATTTAGTCCAATGAAGTTCTCTATGATTCAAACTGAATACAGAAATAAGTTTAATATAAGAATTGAAGATAATACGATAATAATAACTGATAGGAGAGAAGACAATGAATAAGTTTGAAACTAAAAAGTTAGGTGTATATAAAGACCTTATAAATAAATCTAGTATAGTCTTATTGTATTATCTCGAAGAAGAAGTTGAAAAAGCTTTAGATAATTATTGTAGAGATAATAATATTACTCGTAAAGATATTAGTAAGATATTTCTTATTGATGCTCCTGATGTGTTTACTGTTATTTGTACACCGCCTAAATAATTTAAAATATAAAAATTAGCCCGAATTACTCTCACGAGCAGTTCGGGCTTTCCTATGAGTTGTAATATTAAGTAGTTAGTTATTCTTCATCTTCATCAGTAATCATATTAGCAACAATTTGACCTAGACCACTAAACGGACTACTACGAACTTTATAGTAACTGTTGTTAGCACCAAGTCTTTGATGTTTATTAATCTGATTAAGTAATGGTATCTGTTTCATTATATTAACTTTAAGTTTATTCTCACCTGAATAAGTACCTGAATTATAATATAAATCATCGGGATTACCAGTAACTATATAACTACAACAAGCCTCTAGTAATTTAAGATTATCAGATGCGATACTTAACGCAGCAACAGGTTGACTATATAATTTCTGTCCTTCGTTAATCATACCCCACGGAGTATACTGAATAGTTTCAGACATTAGACGGTCAGCACTATATAAGATATAATCTGCTACTTGCGTAGAATCATCGTCATCGTCAAGCATTAACTTACCAACTACGAATAATGCTACTGCTTTAGTAATAGCTATCCATTCACCCAAACATCTACGAATATTAGCTTTATCATATTCAGGAAGAATATTATAATAAGTAGTAAGATTAGCTACAAAATCTGCATAACCTTTAGCAATACCTTGAAGAGTACGAACAGCTTGAAGTTCGTTACTATCATTAAGTTCGTAGTACTTCTTAAATGGCATTGCTATAAACTCTCCTAAACTAACATAAGTTCCTTTACTAATAGATTCTCGAGTTTCATTATATATACCGTCAAAGTGACCCAAACGATAACCAAAACGTTTTTGATAACCAGGAACTAAGTGTTTATGGAACTGCATTAGTAAAGCTCCCCACCATGATTGTTGTAGCTGATTAGCACCAATCTTATCATAGATACCATGTATCTGATGATTAACTGATATAACCTTATTACGGAAAGCTGCAATATCATCATTAGTAAGACCGCTATCTTTCTTTAGAGTAGCAACACCATTCTTCAATATAAGACTTTCTCTAAATGAAGGATATTGTTCAAACTTAATTCGTTCTTCTTTAGTATCTTCCTTATAAGTAGTTTTAAACTCTTGTCTTAGTTCTTTAGGAATCGAACGTAAGAAATCAGTTATTATATCAGCTTTAAACTTAACATAACGTTCTTTCTCAACATAAGATTCAAGTACTTTATCTTTAAAAGTTTCATACTTAGAAACTAATTCAGGACTATTCTTACGAAGAACTTTAAGTAATGCTTCTTCTCTAAGATTCATAGCGTACTGTTCAAATGACATTATCTTATTCTTGCCATCGACATTAACTACTCTATGAGAATGAAGCATAGCTAATAATGTAGCGTTCTGCATATAATGTTCACCTGCTGTCTGTTGGATAAATAATAGATTCTCTAGTTTACCCATCGGATTATTACCTTTACCATAACGTTCCGTTACCATATCGGATTCAATAACATTGAATAATCTAATAACAGCATTGGTTTCGTTATTAGTAGTTTCATTATAAGCATCTGCTAGATAACTACCTATATTCTGCATCCATTCGTTTTCACCTTTACGGAAGTCTTTGTATTTAAAGAATTGTCCGGCAGCCATTTCCATTTGTATCTGTGTCTTACCGTATAGAACGTTAGCAATACCACCAGTAATATTTAACATCATAAACTTACTAGATACCATATTACGCATAACACGAGATACTTTAGAACGAGTACCTTCATCCATTTCAAATTCATTAAATACTAACTTACGAACTTGATTCTCGAAGTGTTTAACTATATTTGAATCGTCACTCTTAGTAGTACGTATTTCTTGTTTACCAGTAATTCTACTAAGTAATCTATTATCCATAAGTTTATCATTAGGATTTCTCTTAATAATATCCATATTACGTAATTGATTACTAGTAATCTTAGCTAATCTAGCTATATCATTACGAGTATTAAAGTTATACATACTATCTATAAATGAATTAAGTCTTTCAAGAACATTTGGATTATTACGTTCTGCATTCTCCTGTGCTCTTTGTTTACGTAACTCATTATTCTTAGCTTGAGTTTCACGAACATAAGTTAGATATTCTTCTTTAGTTTCTCCTTCTTGTTGTTCGCGAATAGGAAGTAACTTAACTTCCGATAAACTATGAAGCATAGGAGCATTACTAAATCTCTTATATAGATTAAGTTCTATATCAGACTTATTAGGAGTATTATACCAACCATGACTACGTTTAAAATCTTGCCAATAGTCAGCAAAACCTTGACTAGGTTGTTCAATAGCTTGATTAGGTAAATAACCACGATTAATATAAGCACGACTACGTTTATCTTTAACAAGTTCATTAAGAAGAGAATCTACTTCGTTATATAACTGTTGCTGATAATTATTCATTCCATAATACTTATCATTACGATATTTATTAGTAGAAGGTTGTAATTTAACTTCATCGTAGTTAGGATTCTTATACTTCTCTTTAACTTTAGTTTCTAACCATTTGTATTTAGCACTATATTCCATGTTGTTAGCTTCATCCTTAACTACCATTTGTCTCCAAATAGGCAACGGTTCATATTCTTTAGTAATAGGATTAACAACATGGTTATCAATATACCATTTATCAAATACTTCTTTACCCATCTTATTCATAGCTACATACATAGCTTCATAATAAACAGTATTGATATAACTAACATGGTTATCTAACCATTCTTGAGCTTTCTGTTCATTTGGCTTAACACGACCAACGGCAGCAGCAAACATTTGTTCCTGATGTTTCTTTAGATTAGCTATTTGAACATCTGTAAATTTAGTACCATCAATAACACCTTCTGAATCATACTTACCATAAGCCATAGTACGAACGAAACTATCAAAAGGATTACCTAGACGAGTATCCATATAGGCTTTCTTTAGTTCATCTAAGAACTCTCCTTTTAACTTATAATCAGTATTAGCCTTTAACCATTCTACTGATTCTCTATAAGTTTCAGAAGTTTCAGGATATTGTAAACCTTCAATAGCTTGTTTATAACGAATAGTAAAAGCATCTTTAGGTTTACTTTCTTTATACTTATTATTTAACTGACGTCTACGTGATAAGTAATTATTAACAGCATTAGCTTCTTGATAATTCTCTTTATAATTACCGTCCATATCAATAGTAGCTCGCATTTCTGCTAACTCATGTCTAAGCTCTTCAAGTCTTCTTGCGTTTTGAACAGTAAGAGTACTATAATCATTATCAATCATCGTACTTAATATATCTCCTTCCTCATGTAATATCTTCATTAACTTAACATAAGTTTGAGGATATTTATTAAGTATTTGGTTCATATTATAGTAGTCTTGATAGAATTTTTTATTATACTCACGTTCTACATTATCTATTAAGAACTTCTCTAATTCGTCTTTAGCTTTCTTATATATAAGCCCGTCCCGACCGTTCGGGTCGTCAATTTGAGCCAGCTTTACAGCCTCTTTTAGCGACCTTAATTTGTCGGTGAACGATTCATTATACGGCAGCAAAAGGTTGCCATTTTCGTCCAAAATATCGTTCAGAGACACGTTTATACCGTTGTTTTTTGCGTCTTCGATAATCGTTGAAATAGCGGTAGTAAAGGCTATCTTTTTATCACGAGCACTAATCTCACTAGCTCTTAACTGATTCATCATTTGTTTTAGAACTATCTGAACTATTGGAATATGTGTCTCTTGACTATCGGCTAGCCAAAACTGGAAGAAGTTCTCATCTTCAAATGCTTCTGTAATACTAAGCATATTAGATTGAACACGAGGGTCACTAGAAAGACTAGTAATATAACTATCAAAGTACATCTTAGTACTACGTTTAACTACATTATCTAAGTCTTTGATACGTTTAAACTTATCTTTAATTTGTTTAAGCATATCGTTAGTTCTACGTAGACCTTCTATCTCTTCTTCTGTCTCACTTACACTATGAGCTTCGTCAATATCATAAGGTTGAATAGCTTCAATAATAGAATAATCTTCTACAAATCTATTAATGTTATCTAGGAACATTTCATAACGAGTACGTAATGTTTCATCTTCTAACATACGGTCGAATAACTTCTTATTAGTTATACCCCATTTCTCCATTACTATCTTATTACCATTTTCGTCTAGTTTATAAGTACCATCAGGATTAGTAACATAAGTAGTATAGAAATTATGAATATCAAATAAGAAATCATCAATACGTCTATTAGTATAACCATTAATAATTTTCAATGCTTGCTCACGTAAGTTATCGTTTAACTTAGTAGCTGTATTAGAACGTAAATCAATAGCAGCAAATGAACGGAAAGCGTCATTAAGAGCTGCTTCTTCAACGTTAGCATTACTTCTCTCAACACTTTCAATTACACGAGAAATATATTCGTTAATTTCTCTATCATTATCTACTAATGCTGATTCAAGTACATCTTCATTAATAAAGTTCTCTTCTGTCTGAACTCTAATAATATTATTATTAGCGAACTTATCTAATCTAGAATTTTCTTTAACTACTTGAGTTAAAGCATTACGTCTAGGAAATTCTAGTTGAGATACACTATTAATAATAGTCTTTCTACTATATGAATAATCAGGAGCAAGATTAACTGACTTAGTAGTTATACGTCCTAAGTTAGTAACGATATAAACATTACCTTCTTTCTCATATCTAAAATATCCATTAGGTCTAAAGCCAGTATTATCTATTACTGTTTGTAAAACAGGAACAAATCCAATACCATTAACATTGACATCATTAATAGTCTGATTAATGCTAGCTTTAAGTTGAGCATAATAAGGAGATTCAGAATTATCTGGTTTCTTCTTTCTAAGTTGAACTTCATTAGCATCTAACTTAGTCATAGCTGCTTGTAATCTCTTAGCTGCAATATCTGCATTATTACGTTCATTAATAATCCTACGAATATTATTATAGTTCATATTAGGAGCAGCAACAACATAATCATGAACACCAGCAGCATCAAGAGATTCAATAGTTTCTAATAGAATATTGTTATCAGTAATAGCCACAATGTACTTACGAGAAGTATCAATTTGCTGCTCCTTTATGGGGGAAGTCAAGACAATACTATTAGGAAATACTTCTTCGATTAATGTATCAGCTCCTCTTTCAAATACAGTAGGAAGAACCATAAACTTACGAGTATCAGAAGTAATACCAATATTTACAGAACTAATAAAAGCAGCATCATACTGATTAATAGAAACATCTTCTAATATATCTAATGGAAGAAACATTCTATTATTATCAGGATTAACGCTTACTTCTCCAATTTCATTCTGTTCTAATGGATTAGTAGGTAACATATAAACAGTATCATTATAATATACTAGTTTATATAATCGTAGAGTTTTGTTATTATCATTAGTCTTAGCATAATGACGATACCTACGGTTATTCTCACTACCAGTAATCATTCCACGTTCTTGTGCTTCCTTAAAGCTAAGTTTTCCAACACCTAATCTATTAAATGTTATCTTATTAGATTCTTTATATTTCTTATTCTCAAATACTAATACATCAGGATTATTAGGATTAGTTCTAAAGAATAAGTCACGTAACTTCTCAATAGTAGCTGCATCATTGCTAGCTCTTTCATAAGTTCCTATCTCACTACCATATTGAATCATGCTATTAATAGTCCTATCTGAATCGTTAATAATATTAGTAGCTGAAGAAACTCCATTATCAGAATCAATACCAGTATCTTGTCCATATAATAATTCAACAGGAATAATTTTACTAACTGTACCACCTTTAAACTTATAACCTTCTACTACCATAGAATATCTTATCAAATCCATAGTAGCAAGTTTAATAAACGGATTATTGTTATGCCAAGCATTACGGAACATTTGATATTGAGATTCAGTAGATATAGTACTATCAACAATAGTTATTCTATCATAACTATTACGACGACCTTTATACTCAACATTTAGGTTCTTAAATAGATTATTATCAGAAGTATATCTTTGAATTAATGCTACTTTATTAGCAGGAGATAATTTCATAAATGCTTCTACGTTCTTTTCAGACATATCAGACATATCGAAGCTACCTACTATATCAGTATATCCATATAATCTAGCACGAGTATCTTGTTGACTACTAATAAGATTTAGATTATAGCTAGGTATAAACTCGTTATCACTTCTAGTTATGAATCTGTTAGTATTAACAAAGTTAGACTGTGCTTGGCTCATATTAATAATGAAACTCTCTAACTGCTGAATAGTTTGAAGATTACGAATACCAAACTTACTAACTAATTCACGGAATTGCGGTGTTTGAGTTTTGAATATCTCACTATCACGAATAATCTTTTCAGTAGCTATACAACTATACTTTAACTGATAATATAAAGAAGGATATACAGATTCTAGTTCATCCTGATTAATATCATTAATAGTATTGAAATTAGTCTTAGGATAAATAGCATCTATTAGATACTTGTTACCTTCTTCTGTAACTGCTTTAAGAACAGGTTGACCTTTTTTTATACGACCAACATTATTCTCCTTAATATCATTAATACGATTAATAACATTATCTATTTCATTAGCAGATTTACCAGCACCAAACTTATCACTAGTGATAACCATCATATTAGAATTGATTTGGTCGCCTATCTCTTTGAAATATTCAAATGCTCTTAACGCTTTAATTTGATATATAAGATTATCAGTATTATTATAACTAGTACTTTCTACATCATCTTTAAGATGTTCTCTTAATTCAGTTACTTTTATTCCTTCTTCAAGAAGCTCATCTTCATTAATCTCTATTCCTCTGCTCTCAAGCATTTTCTTAACATCTTTAAGACGAGTCTTTTTAGTAATACTATTAGCTGGAATACCAACAGTTCTAGCTAATCTTATATACATGTCTCGTCTTAATCCAATAAGAGGATTAAATCCAGTTTCTCCAAATACATTATCGTTAGCATTTTGTCTAGCAATAAGTTCAGTTATTACTGGTTGATTAATAAATAGAATAGATGTTTCATAATTAGCACCACAATCTACAATAGATTTATATACATCAAAAGTATATAAATCTACATTAGGAACACCGCCTTCTTTTACACCGTCAAGAATAAGAGCAGTAGTTTCAGAAGAATAAGGGGTAATCAAACGATTGTCTATATTAAGATTATCATAACTCCAACCTAACTGATTATGGTCTACTGTTACTTCTTTACCTTTTCTAGTTACATCTCTAAAACGTTTTCTTAGTTTACTTTGTGCGTCTTTTGCTTCTTTCTCTGTGCTATATGTATAAGTAAACCTAAAACCACCGTGTGCACCGTCAACAATAGTTTTAGCTTTGTTACTAATAGAGGCGAAGTTGTCACGATTAACAGAAATAGCTTTAAGACGTGCACCGGACATATTAGCATCACGATACCAATTTTGAGCAATTACTGAATTAATATTACGATAAGTCTCTGATAAACCTTCAAAGATATTAGCTTTTGCAGCTTTAATATCTTCAAAGTTACTAGAAGATAAGTTTTCACCAATAGATACTGGTAGATTCATTATCTTAATAAATGTATCTACTATCTTATTGTTACGAGCATCACGAGTATTCTGTTGAGCTACTGTTAGCTTGCTAAATTCTTCAAGAGACATAGCTCCTACTATTTCTGCTCTAGCATTAATAGTTTCTTCTAATCTAGCTCTACGAGTTTCATCAGCATAATCAATAGCTAATTGTTCAGCATTATCCTTTACATTCTGATAAAATTCTCTTTGTTCATTAATAATAGATTGAATATTACGATACTGTTGTGCAAATTTAGCAATAGTTTCATTGTTCTTATATTCATTCTCATAAAAATCCATCTTACTTACAATAGCATCTACTCTTTCACCAAACTTTAATTCTTTTGATTTAAAAGTAATAGTAAGATTATCTTTTACTTCTCTTGGAAGTTCTGCCCATGTTTCATCTGTTTCGGCTATTAAATCTCTAACTTGGTCAGTTAAGAATTTATCATATTCTTCATTAGCTTTACGAACAGTTTCTATTGCAGCTTTACGAGCTTCTTTAAATTCTTCTTTAGTAAATTCAGAACTAGTAGCTTTACGAGTTTCTCTATCTATTAGAGAATTAACATAACCAATGTATCTACGATAAGTACTAACTTCATTATCGCCATCAATATATTCTACTTTATGAGGTTTGCCTTCTTTATCAAAATAAGCAGCATGATAAATACCATAGATACTATCAATATCAAAGTCAGCACCAGTCTGTAATACCCATTCATCAGGAACAACAATAGTAGAACCTTGAGATTCATCTAATAAACCTACAACTTTCATTACTGCTACTGATTGTTTACCTTCTGTTGGAATACGATAACCAATCATAGTATCGAGTCCAGCAGACTGTAAATCTTTAAGAGTAACTTCTTTAATTAGATTACCTTCTGCATCATAAGTATTATAAGCCTTTACCATCCATTTAGGTAACAATATCTCTACTATCTGACTACCGTCTTTATGATACGTTAGTTTACGACCAAGAGAATAACCATGTTTCTCTTCTACTCTAGATTGCATCAAATCTCTTAAATCACTACGACCTGATAGTTCGGTCATACCAATATCTGAAACTTGACTAGCATGAAATCCTGGAAGTACTTGTCGAGTAACACGATTAGTAAATATACTATTTACAATATTTTCTATCTTGCTACGAACTAGATTAGTCCAAGCAGGCATATAAGGCAATCCAGTTTCAGGATTTATTTCAGCATACTTACGATAATTACTGTCTAATCCTCTACGAGTTAGCTCGTCTTTAATAAGAGATATAAACTTATTATTATCAATCTTAGCTTGATTACCTTCGTATACTACATTACCTTTAGCATCAATCTCTACACCAATACGAGAAGCAGCATCTTTAAAACTATCTTGAATATTAGCAGTAAAGTTATCAAAGAAATCTTTAATAAGAGATTGACCTTCAGGAGTATTACCAATATTATCTATTAGCTTTTTAACAATCTGTAACCCTGCCTTATTCTCACCATCCATGTGTTGAGGAATATCTTGCTGGGTATAAAGATTGGAATACCAACCAGTTTTATACTTAGTTTGAACATCCAAGTTAAACTGTTTCAACTTCTCTTTAGAGGGGAATTTCCCATGAGAATCCCAAAACTCTAATACTCTATTAGTAGTAGCTTTTTCAGTAGTAGTAAAGTTAACCTGACCAATATTATTATCAGTCATATATTTAGCCAAAGCACCAAGTTCACTATTACCTAAGAACCTAGGTATAAGTACGAACTCTGCATTTTTAATCTGAATAGGATTAGCTAACTTAGCATCATTATCTATTTCTAAGTCATAATAGAAGTTCTTTTGAACTTGTATCTTCTTAGATAATTCTCCTAACTTAACATTGTCAATAGGCTTAGTTTCGTCATAAAGAGCTTCGATTAAATCTTTATAACTATCATACTCTCCACGTAGATACATTCTACGAACAAATTCATCAAGAGTAATAAACGATTGAGCATCTGTTACTTCTGACTTATCTTTAGAGAACTGTTTAAGTATAAAAGCTCTAGTCTCTTTAGATACATTAGCTATATCTAATTGCTTCTTTAAATCATCGAGAACTTTACCGCTACTTTGAACATCTTCAAGAGTAATATATTTGAAACTACTATCTATACTAATAGTCTTATTAGGAGCTACTGTTATATCTCCCAAATGCTTTTGTACATTATATAAATCATATCCTGCATAAGCTAATCCTCCGGCTTGATATTCTTTGTTACGTTTAATAGTATCACGAGAATCTTTATAGTATGCTTCATCTCCGAAGAACATATCATTTAGATTATTATATTGAATCTCATAGTTAAGAACCATTTCAGAAATGAAGGAATTAAATGATTCTTGACTAGCATTCTTATACTTATCTACAAACTCTTTATCAGAACTATATTTAGCAATAGCTTCTTGTATTCTATAATTAATATAGTTATCTATATAATTATATACAGAATTACGAAGTCCACCAGTAAGTCTAATATTATACTCTCCATTCTCATCTTGTATTAGCGATATTTCACTATTCTTTCCCCCGTAAAGGGGTGAGAATACATTGCCTCCTTCGAACAACCAATTCATATCTACACTTTTGGCTGTCTCACTATTATATCTACTAAGATTCTTAACTTTATCAATAAGTAAACTTCTAAACTTAAATACATTACCAGTAGGATTGCCATTGCTATCAAGAATACTTTTACGATAATGATAATTAAGTCTAGCTTCTGATTTACGTAAATCTTTAAACTCTTCTTTTATCTTAGGTTTACCGTTCTCATCTGATACAATAGTTACTACTCCATTCTCAACAGTAGTCTCGAATAAGAAGTTGATAGCTTGTGCCATTTCTGCTAGTTCTTTAGCATAGATATTAGCATAAGCTACATATATTGGATGTCCATGATTAATATAAGTATTATGAATATTATCTCTAACCAACAAATTAAATTCTTCTTCAAATATTATATTATTAGGAATCTCTCCTTTAAATAATTCTGCTAATTCTCTATTAGTTCTTCCATTAAGATTAGATTTATTAGCATTTCCAGTATATGCTATATAAAAATCTTTTGTTGGATTCTGTCTAGCATAATCATACAGTTTTAATATATTAGCTCTTATTTCATTGTCTGTTTTTGGGACTTTCGGAGCATTAACAGTAGTAAGTCCATAGGCTTTACCACTATCAGATAATTTATTATCCATTTTTTCTCCTTGTTTAACTCCAAAATATTTATAAGCTGACAAAGCTGCTCCACCAGTACCTTTATTTGGATTTCCATTTATTCCTAAAGGATTACTACCAAATACAAATATTCCATTATTAGGAAGAGATGTTAATTGTCCTTTATAAGTTCTACCTTTATAAGTTTTATTAAACAAACCGTCAATATCTAACTTATAACTATTAAATACGAAAGTCTTTGGAGCATCAGAAGGTGTTTGGGTAAAGAACTTAGATTTCTTAACTCCTTTAGCCATCTCATAGTTATCTCCGTTGTTAGCGTATTCATTTAGAGTAATAATATCCCATTCAAGAGCATTAATATCTTTATAAGACTTAACCTTTCCTGTAACTTTATTACTAACACCGTTATATAATTGTGCACCAAACTCACGATAATATTCAGTAAGTTCGTAACCAGTATCAGTAAGACGAAGTAGACCAGGAATTACTTTACCGTTAGATAAAGTTTTCTCAATAAGTATATTACTGTACTGATATTGAGGAATATTAGTAAACTTAACTAGATAATCACGAAGTTCAGCATTAGCAGTTGGATTATCATTATAACGATTATCGTTAATTCTTTCAAAGAACTTACTAATATAATTATTCTTTAGAATATCACTAACTAGATTGTTCTCTGCATTAATACTATTAAATTCAGAATCTACTATTTGATAATCTTTAAATCTATCAGATATACGATTAGCTATATCATTAGCATAACCGCCTTTGTATTGTAGTTGAGATTTATCAAAAGGAACTACCACATATTCTTCATTCTCTTTAGTTTTAGCATATTCACCTGCATAATAGATACGTTGTGCTTCATTATCTATCTTTAATAGATTAGTCGCCTTACCTACTACTTTATTAAACTCTAACAAATCATCGACAATAGAAGAGATATTAGAAAGTTGGTTATCACCGAAGTTACGAACGTAGTTAACAACACCCTGTCTATTGATGCCGAAGTTATACTTATTAAAAATTGCAGCAATTTGCTCCGTAATTTCTTGGATTTCATTTGTGTTAGAATTTTTTAGTGTAGATAATCTGTTTTTAAGTTCGTCTAATACGGCAATATCATTAGCCATAATAGAAGGATTGTGAATAAGTGAATCGAAACTATTAAGTATTTTGTTTTGTAGATTAAGTTTAGGAAAAGTATTACGATTCTTAGTAACCACATTAGAACCGTCTTGACTATAAACTACTTCATTACGTTCCCAAATAGATTGTTTTAGTTGAGTAAATATCTTATTTCTTATCTGAACATTAGCTTCATCTTCTAATAGACGAGCGGCATATTCTAAATGAGATACTTCTTCAAATCTTTCAGCAATAGTATGAAAACTCTCTACCATAGCTTCAACGCTAGAGAAGTTGCCATAGTTATTCAATGCTTTAAAAGAACTAGAGAACCCAGCACTTTCAGCTATACCTGAATAAGTATCGCTAGCTGTATCAGGTTTTTCATTAATAAAAGAATTGCTATTAGTTTTAGGTAAACGAGCAAACCATTCTTTTACTTCTTTACTAACATTCTTATCAATGTCTTTACGTTGGTCGGCTAGTTCAGACCAATCAGCACGTAAAGAAGCAATAGTTTCAGGGTCTTCTTGACGACCGTCTTGTTCACTTCCTTCTTTAGCATCGTCATTAGTTTCATAATCCTCGTTAGTATCTATACCAAACTCTTTGCTAAGACTAATAACTTCGGGTGAATTAACAACAATATCAAATAACTCATTACGGTTATAATTACCACCATCGTAAAGATTACGAATAATAGTACCGATATAAGTTTTTTGTTCTTGCGTAAGTTTCTTATCATTCTCTTTAAGATGTCGATTAAGATAAGTAATCATAGTTAACTTTACAGCAGCTTGAGGACTTAACTCATTACCAGCTTTATCCTTTAGGACTTCTTTCTCACCTTTACGCTTTCTATTAGCAAGAGCTTTACGAATACTTCCTTGACTCTTTAGATAAATAGTACTAAGGATATTAATAGCATGGTCTTCCTTTGCTATATCATTACCAAATACACCAGTTCGTGAAGTACGAACGTTCTGAACATAATCTTGAGTATTAATTGTTTCTCTGTTATTATATGCTATAATAGCATTAACAGTGTTTGCATCAATACTCTCTTCATTGAAATCTCTACCAGTCTTTTCTTGATACCATTCACGAAAACTAGTATCTTCGATAGTAGCAAGATATTCGGTAGACTTTCTAACATCATTATTAGTAAGCTCTAATAGCTTATCTAATTTAGGATTACTAGGAGTACAACTCATATACTTTATATTATTAATTAAGTAATTACTAACAGTATCAAAGATAGTATTATTATCAACACTATCAAATATATTTATCAAATAGTCTGAAACCACACGTTCCGAAGGCTACCGAACGCCCGTAGACCGCAAAATTTTGCCGAAATTCGCATTTTATATAGCGTCTCGATAGTAAGATAGGGAAAACAGAAAAGTCCCGTAGGCGGCTTTAGAATGGCTCATTCTTAGGCTTTCTACGGGACTTTCGTCTCTAGGCTTATCTTAGTTAATTACATACGAAACTAAGCTCACCAGTGTCAAACAAATGGCTCACAATAGCCTTTTGACGACTACTTAAACCTTCCACTAAGCTATCGAAGTTATCGACTTGTCGATAGTTATCACTTATAGCACTATCTAAATCTAGGTCTATATCAGGAATATCAAAAACATCATCAGTAGGAACGCCTGTATCTTCTTCTGCCCTGTCGAATACATCATCGTGAACAGTACTTGTAGTACTAGCTGTATCAGATGTTTCTAGTCCAATAATAGATAAACGATTACGAACTTCACCAAGTAATGTATTATCTATATTACCAACTTTACCTATAATCTCTACTAAAGCATCAACAATCTTAGTAAATAGATTATTAGATTCAGTTTTAGTATTAGAATCATATTTAATCCTAGCAAGTAATCTAGCAAATGTACGATTAGTAATAGCTTCAACTACAAACTCTTCAATAGCTACGCTTCTAGGTTTATCACTATTTAAGAACTTTCCGTATTCTTCTACTAGAGCAGAATCCTGATTAATAAAACTACTAAACTTATCATACAGGTCACCAAATGATTGTTCTATATTAGCACGTTCATCATTAAGTAGATAATGAACTCCCTCATGTATAAGAGTAAGTACTCTACGTTCAGGTTCAAGAGTATCGAATCTATTAGTAAGAGTAATAGTATTACCACCAGCAACTATTCCTGCAAATCTACCTTTTTCACCTACTATTTCAATATCAGGATTAAGAGCAATGCCAGCAGATTCTAATGCCGAAATAACAGATAATAGATTAGGATTAGTAGTATTAGCTTGTGCAACTTCCATAAGAGTACCTACTTGAGGAGTGCTATCTTGACTAGCAAGTGGGTTTGGTGTAGCAACAGGAGATACAACTTGTTGCTCCTCTATGGGGGAAACAGCGGCGTCAGTCGCGTTAGTACGACCAGCACTACGACTAGGATTCATAAGAGTAATATTACGATTATATACATCTCCTACATAATTAAAGTTACTAATGATATTACCTTTACTATCAGTAACATTGCCCAAGTCAGTAACTAGTACTCCGTCTTTAGCTACAAACTCTTCATAACTACTATAACCTGTATCCATCCATTCATCTTGAAGTATATTAGGTATCTTAGCTTGTAGTTTACCGTCTACCATTCTAAATAAATTAGATTCACCACGAATAGCTGAATTAATAACATTACGAGTAAGTGTAGCATATACTCCTTCCATCATAGTACTAAAGTTACCATGATTATTAGTAGGAACAAAACCATTAGGCATACGAGCCATAAGTCTTCTAGGTTTAGTTTCACCCGGTATAGCAAATGCTACATTTCTATCAGCAACATTAAAGTAAATAGTAGCTCCAATCTTATTAAGAGGACGAAATGCACGACCTACAACTTCATAACCATAAAGAGCTTTTTGCTTACCTACATATTTAGATATTTCATCTAATAGTTGTTGATGTAAATCAGTATTTCCTTGTAGAGTAGCATCTACTAATGAATGGAATAATTTATCTAATCCTTCGTTAAACCTTTTAGTATATTCAGTAGCTTCTGTTTCACTATTACTCATAGTATTCTCACGACTAGTAACAGCGATAAGTCTACCTTCTGAATCTTTAATAGTCATACCAACCACACCTCTAGGAATACGACTAGCGGCAATAATACTATTAGATTTAATATCAGCAACTCCTCCGTCAACTCCTACTACTAGACGATAACCGTCAGTAGCTTCACTAGTAGCTACATCTCCAAACTTACGATATATAGGATTACCTTGTTTATCTCTAGCATAAATAACACTACCTGAACTTGTACGACCAACAACTAGACGTTTCTTCTTAGACTTAGTATTACTAATAGAGGACTTTAAGTTATTAATGTCAGTATAAGACTTCTTGAGTTTATTCATCCAATTAGTCAACGATTCATTAACAATGGTACTAAAGTTAGACTGATTAACATTAAGAGCATTATTAAAGAATATGATATTATTAAGATGTTTAATCCTATCTAATAGATTAGTTTGAGTATCACCGAATAAACTAGTTAAATTCTGCCAGTGACCATTCTCTTGTAGAGCATTAAGCTGATGTCCGAATGTTCCTTCAACTTCAGGATTATTACGAACACGATACAAACGACGTATATTATTAAGCAGTTGTACAAATTCTTTAGCACTAGGTTCTTCACTAGCAATAATAGATTGAAGTTGAGTTATGAAATCTATACTATCGTTTCTAACAGTATATCTCCAACCTTGATTCATAACTTCTACATTACCGTTATTATAACCAATCTTAGGAAACTCACCTATTTTAATTCCACGAGACTTAACAATAAGATTACCGTTTTCATCTAGTTCTACATTTACTGTATCATTAGTCTTCAACTGACCGATACGAGAGTAAACCTTACTATCATTTAAATTAACTAAATTAAAGAAGTAACCATTATCTTTAGTATTCTGTTTATTCTCTGCAACAGCTTTATCTAAAGTCTTACTTGCTTCTTGTATAATATCAGAAGGAGTTTTAATCTCTTCATCAACATTAACTATCTTACCATCTACTATTTGACGATTAGCTAGAATCTTAATATCATTATACAAACTAACAGCTCTAGGATTTAACTGTTGTAGATAAACCATCATATCATTAAGACTAGTAAATGTCTTACCTTCTATCTGATTACCTTGTATTTGATTATATAAATCTATAATTAAATTTATCTCTTCTATACGTTGGCGTTGACCTTCTAAGTCATTATCAGATATAGATGATTCAAGAACGTTAGTATCAGCAGGAGCAGATTCATCAGATTTACTAGTATCTACGTAAGTAACATCTCCGATAGCAATAGCGGCATTTAGTTCATCGATAGTAACATCAGCAATAATATTACCTTTAGCATCCATTCCATCAATACTAACATTGCCAAATTTACTAACACGTACGTCTATTGCACTTACTTTAACTGGTTTTCTACTAACATCTCCTAAACTAGCAAAAGGCTTTACTATTGTAAATTCTAAGTTATTAATATTAGCTTTATTTATAACACCTGAACTAGCTTTAGATACTACTTTATCTAATGTCTCTTTTAACTTCTTCTCTTTAGCAGTCTTTGGTTTAGGTTTTGGAATAGGCTTAACCTCTGGTTCTTCTTGCCTCGTCGCTTCGCTCCTCGCTTCCCCCATAGAGGAGTCTTGTTGCTGATTATTCCCATTCTGTTGCTGTGTCTGACTTTGTGCAGCAAGACTATTTCTTCTCTTAGTAATAGCTTCTCTTAAAGATGCTATATCTTTCTTACCATTCTCTGAATTAGATAGAATACTAACAGCATTAGATAAACTCTTATTACTAGTATCTTGAGATTCTTCTTCTGTAAACGCATTATCTAGTGCTTTATCTAACTTAGCAAGTTCTTCTTCGGTAGCTACATTAACGAAATCATTAAGATTCTTTTTTGCAGACTTAACTAACTTCTTAGCCGCTTCTTCGTACTCTTTCTTACGAGTATCTTCAAACTCTTTAGCTTGTTCATTAGTAGTAATAATATTAGAACGATAGTTATCTCTACGAATTTCATCGAGAAGTATCTGTCCCATATTATCCATGTACTCTGAATTAATAGCACGAACTTGTTCAGATAAACTTCCTAGATTAAAGTCTTTACCTGCTTGTTTAAACAGAGCTACATCATTTTCATCTAATTCTTCTATCTGTTTCTTAATAAGCGCATTTTGTTCTTGACTACCTTCTATTCCAAGAGCTATATTTTCTACACTACGAACATTATCTAAGAATAAACTTTCCATAGGACTTAAACCTCTACGTAAGTCATTAACTTTAGATTCTATTATCTTAGATATATCTAAGTATTGACTAGCTTGTGCTTTATCCAAAGGATTATTACTATTCTTTAGACTATTATAAGTAGACATTACTTCGCGACGATACTGTTCTAATATACCTAACTGCATACGGTTCTTAGCCATTGGGTCAAGAATCTCATTAATAGCAGGAATAGTATTCTCTAATTGAGATTGAATAGTATTAAGTCTTTCTATTCGTTTATTTAGTAAGTCAGCTTCTTGTGCATTAACTATATTTTCTGATATAGCTACATCTAATAGAGCATCATCTATATTAGCACTACGCAATGCACTAGAATAGTTAACATATCTATTAAGAACAGTACGCATAGTTTTCTTTATAGATTGAGTATCTCTATCATATTCTGCTTCATCAGCAAGACCTGCATCTACTAGCTTTTTCTTTAGTCTAGGGTCTTCAATATAATCTTCGAGTAACTCATAGTTACCGGAACGAATAGCATTTAAAGTAAGAGTAGTTGTGAACTTCTCTTTAGCAGCAGCACGTAAATCTTCTTGTTCTTCGGGACTAACTTTACTATAACGAGTAGTACCTATTGTTGGGTCTTGACTAATAGTTCCATCATCAAGATAAGTGATAGGATTACCTTTAGCATCACGTTCTATCTGAAACGGATTCTCACCATTTTCGATAATCTTCATCTGACGAGCATATTCATTGAATACTTGCTCACGACCATTGATTTCAGCAATACGTTGTTTCTCTTCTACATTACCGCCTTTACGATTATTAATAGCTGACATAGTACCACCGAAAGTAATACCTCCAATAACTCCCCATAATGCAGAATTATATAATTGAGGATTCTGTAAATACTTCTCTATTCTATCCATAGATACAGCACCATTATATTGTTCAGCTTGACCTAACAAATAACGACCGTATAAAGTACCTTCTTCTTGACCTACAAAGTTAATAGCTTCTTCGACACCTTCGGATAATTCAGATAATAGAAGATTCTCACTAGAATTAATAAATCTATTTATCTTACCTGCAAAATCTTTAATCGTTCCTTTTGCTGCTTGACCTAATGTTTGGCTAGCAGATTCCATACCGGTAGAAGCTATTCTATCGAGAGCTTGATTCTGTGAATAACGAATACGAGGAGTAATAGCACGATTAACTTGACCTAATGCTTTATTAACTGCACGTAATTGCATATAATCAAAGAACACATTACCTGCATTATATCCAAAGTTTCGCATAGCTGCTTTATCTGCAACTATAAGAGCGGCTTCTTCTTTAGTTCTTTCTTTAGCTTCATTAGCAATATCAGGATTATTATCTAACCAAGTTTGAAATTCTTCATCAGACATTCCTGTAAATAACGACAATGCTTCTCCTTCTATTTGTTCCGCAACTCCACGAGCTTCTTGATAGTTCTCACCAAGACGCATACCAATAGCAGTAATACCATCTTTAGCGATAAGTTTTAACTTATTAGCACGATACACATTATCTAATTTAGTAGCTTTCTTAGCCCAATTCATTGCACGACTTACTTTAGAACTATTACGTCCTAATGCTGCAACACCTTTACCAACAGCTCCAACTCCTTTAGTTAATAAAGTACCAGGAATCATTAAAGATAGAGAACTAGCAATACTTGGAACTTGACTAAAGAACCAACCTGAAAAATCATTCATATCAAATGCTTTATCAGGATTCTCACGATATATAGGAAATAAATCATCACGAACATAATCAGATATAGCATCGCCTGCTCTAGTAATAGGATTACTAAATGGTTTATCGTCCCATAATCCAGCAGTAGCTAAATCTACTAACATACCAATACCACCAACAGTATCTCCTATAACTGTTCCAATAGTTTGACCTAATGCGTTACCTGCTTGTTTCCAAGCCGATTGATTCTTAGCACGAAGAGTTTCTAATTCTTCTCTACTTTGATAACGATTAGGTTCAGCACCATACTTAGCTAAAGAATGATAATCTTCCTCTGTTCCAGTAAAGACTTCTTTACCACTAAGATTACGAAACATGAAGTCGCCTTGTGCAGCTACATCAGGCTTGTATTTAGTAACAGTAGGAGCTTCTTTAGCCATATTAACAGAATTAGCCCCACTGTCTAGTGGAGCTTTTTCTACTGATATATCATCAAATATATTTGGCATAACTTAGTTCATTAAATCGTTCATTTGATTAAGTATCACTTGACTAGGGGATTCACCAGTAAGTCCTGAATACATTCTATTAAAGAACTGGAATACTTGTCTCTTAGTATCAATATCTAGTTCTCTAAGATTACCAGTAGCACCTGCCATAATCATAGCTTTCTGCATAAGAGGACGAGCAATAACTTGCTGCTCCTCTATGGGGGAATTTGCAATAGAACCATTTCTTGCACTAATAAGATTTATATCCTCTTTAACAGGAGCAAGAATAGCATTAGCTTGATTATTCTGAAACATACGTTGAAATAACTCACCTTCTGTAATCTTAATTACCGGTTCATCATTAGCGTCTAATATCTGATAAAAACTACCACCATCGGTAACAGCAGAATATGTTCCATCTCCAAATTCAGCATCAGATAAACGATAATTTCTTTTAAGTGCGTTATTATACTTAATAGAATTAAGAGTGTCCATTGCTTTAACAGCAGGTAGAGATTTGAATCTTTCTATTTCATCATTAATGATAGCACCTGTAATCATGTAATCTCCAGCTACTGCATTTTGTATTCTCTCTTCCATTTCAGAATCAGGATTCTTAGCACTATTCTTTCCAGTCTTAGGAGTATAAGGAATATTTAAGAATACTCCGTATTCCCCCGTAGAAGAGGATGAGCACCAGCCATTATTAATGTTTTTCTTTTTAACTTGTGCTTGAATAGTTTGCATAATAGCATCACGTTCTCTACTATCTTCAACAGGTTCAAGAACTCCTTCGGCATTACGTTTCTTAATAACAATACTTCCAGGATTAGCAATACTAATCATATTCATTACTCTTTCATTGTAGTTCTTTAATTGGTCATCTTCAAATCCTTGACCAGTAGCAACTATATGAGGAGGTAAATCAAATACATTAACATCAACATAACTAGGTGGTAATGATTTAGATATACGTTTAGTTGCAGCATTAGACATTTGTGCAGCTTTTTCATATACGTAAGCAGGAGAATCTTTAGTACTCTTAGCAGTAGTTATTTCACCTCGTCCTATTGCTCTAAAACCTGCAATACCCATAGTAGTTAAACTACCATATACTTTATTTCCATAGAAAACTTCATCGTTTCTAGTAAATTTTTCAGGAGCATTATTACCAGTAGTAAATCCTACGGGACTAAGTTTAAGAACATCTGCTATTTCAGGAGCTAAACGAGTATAAGCGTCTTTACTAATACGAATATATTCTTTATCTCCTATTTTACTAAATGACACATCTTTACTAGTTAGTCCCATATCTGTTCTAAGTTTAGATATAATAGCAGCTTTACTACTATCATTAAGAGGATTAACTAGAACTGTATCGAAACTATTGCCTTTAGAATCAGTAAATAACTTATTCATTCTATTAGCATATTCTAGTTGCATAGGATTATTAGTATCTGCCATATCTCCATTACTTAATCTCTTACCTAAGAACTCCGAAGCATATTGTTCTTCTTGTGTAAGATGTCCTTTCATTGCATCTAAACGATTATTAGCATTAGCTATTCCTCTATAATAAGTATTAGCTTCATCTAATAATTGTTTCTTAGCAGCATCAGATAAAGTAACATTATTAGCAATACCTGAACGTAGTTTACTATATGCCTCATCTAAAGGAAGAGATTTAGATATTCCATAAGAAGAAAACATATTAGATAACTGACCATTAAAAGTATTTAATTGAGATTGTACTTTAGCAGGAGTATCAGGTTCTACTTTTTCTTTACCACCAATAGTAGCTAAAGAAGGAAGTAAATCAGGTTCTTTACCAGTCTTAGGTTTAGCAGAATTTTTACGAGCAGCAGCTAATAGATTAAATCCTAATTCAGGATTAATTCTACTTTCAACTCTACGATAAGCAGAAGCAGCATATCTAGGAGCAAATAGGTTCTCTTCAAATTCTCTCTGTGACATAATAGTTCCGTCAGGCTTAGTAACAAGATTATTCTTATTTCCCTTATTAGCTTTCCAAACATTTACTTTATAGTCTTGTTCTAGAGAAGCACGAGCACCCGGAGTTTCATTTAAAGCAGATTCAAATGCAGCACGAATCTTATCTGCTGATAGTTGTTGAACACCACTAGCTGTTTTAAGATAAGGAACATCACCAGCAGCAATATTACCTTGACCGTCTTTAAGATTGCCTTCTGCATCTCCCCATACTAGTTGTTCGCCAGAACTAGAATCAACACCAACAGTAGATAATACTTTTTGATATAGAGCATTATAATCAACTTGTTCAACAGGACGATAATTAGGTTGAAATTGACTACCACCTATTACTTTACCAGTTTCATCTAGTTGGTCTTGATAATTATATTTATTCTGTTCTAATGCGTATGCTTTAACATCTCCATCATAAGCATTACTATTAGTAACTTCATCTTGGAACTTCTTAAATTCCTGTTGATAACGTTCACGTCCAATAAGTCCTGGATTACTAGCAACTTCTCCGGCTAATCTTCTTGCAGTAGTTAAAGCAGTAGCATAACTACCTTCTTGAGCACTTGCTTCTATTTGAGCATTAACATCTCTCGAATATTTATCGAGCCACTCATTTTCAGCTTCGTTTAATTGCTTATTAGCAAGAAATGTTTTAATCTGATTACTAGTTTCAATAGCAGTATCATGTTTCTGTTGTAGAGTATTTAACGTACTATTGTAAACATCTAAAGGAGCGGCAACCCGCTCCCTCTTTTGATAACCTGCTGTCTTAATATCTATCGGCATAGTTATAGTATTTATAATTAAGCAATCTTTTTCTTACCGCCACATTTGAATAAAGTACTTCGTATATTACTTAGTCTACCCTTATTCTTATTCATTAATTTTAAGAATAATTCCATTTGTTCAGGATTAGCAGACATCATAGCAGCAGTAGCATTTTCTTCTGAACGTCTCTTATCAACACCTAATTGATAATCTCTAATCGCACTAGTAAGTCCTTCAATAACATTAGTACGATTATTAGCTCTTGCTTTAATCTTTTCGTTTTCTGTTTGAGTAACCGCATTATCATAAGCGTTTAACACTTGATTATTCGCAGCTTCTACTCCTTGACGATTAAGAGCCGAACGATTAAGAAGGTCTGTTTCAACATTCTCTTTCATACCTTTTAATTTATTACGTTCAAGAACTCCTCGATTAGCAAGAGATTGAACACGAGCAATCTTTCCCGAAGAACTAGAAGTATTAGAATCAATAAGTCTAGCAATATTTCTTTCAGAATCTCTACTTTCTGCTAATTGAGGATTTATGTTATAAGTAGTTCTCATTCTTGCAGGAACAACAGTTCTAGGTCTAGTAGGAGCTTGAATATTATTAATACTGTTCTTATTAGTAACCCCACTAATAATATTTCCTAAAGCTCCTATTCCTGCACTAATTGCTTCTCCTCCAATTCCACTCATAAAGTTCTTAAAACTTCCTGATTTAGATAAAGGACTAGTACTAGAACTAATAGAAGCTCCAACAGGTTTAGTTGGAACTATACTATTAGTTTTAAAAGAATTCATATTAGCTTTAGTTAAAGCATTAGGAGCAAAACTATTACTATAATCCTTTTCTAAACCAAAGTTATTATAGTTATCTTTTAATAGTTTTGTCTTAGAACCAAGAGCTGATTTCTTTAATTCAGGATATTTCTTATATACTTTAGCTCTTACATCAGAACGACCATGAAGTCCAGCTAATCTAAGAGCGTCACGAGCATCAGCTTTAGTAGGAATAGGATAACTACGTCCACCTCCTGCAAAATCTTTAGACTTAACACTAGGATACGGTTTCTTATCAGAACCATAATCTTTACTACGAGAAAGACCACCTAGCTTTTTCTTACCAGTTATTGTTCTCATATTTCTTTTCTTTTTAGTACCATCGTCATTAATACCATTTTTATCTTTAAATGATTCTTGAGCATTAAATACCTTAGAAGGTTCTACGCCTTTCTGAACTAATTCAGCAGGACTATTACCATTAAGTATAGGTTGAGCACTGAATACTTTAAGTTGCTTAGGAGTAACTTGTACTACTTCTCCACCTTCTGCTTCAATACCGGTTTTACCAGCATCAATAACAATACCGCCAGTATTGTGTTTACGTCCTTTAAGAAGGAATGAATCTTTCTTAATAGGAATAGCCGTACCGCCTTCGACAATACGAGCTTTCACCCCTTTACGGGGGGAAGTTTTCACTCCCCCTCCTTTAGATAAATACTGGCTTAAAAACTGTGTTCTATCTTCCTCTGACATCATACTCTCATTTTGAGCACTAGCTAAAGCCTGATGGTCTTGTAGATTTTGAAGCCGTTCTTGTCTAAGCCTTTCAGCTTGTTCAGCTTTCTTTTTCTTACGATTACCTATGATACCACTAACAATACTAGTACCAACAGAAATCGCAGCACCTATAAATGCTTTAGGTCTTTGTTCATTAATACGTTTCATTATTCTCTGTATTTATTAACATAACATTCAATCTTCTTAATCTCTATTTTAGCTGTACCATCATTAATTACAAATCGTACACCTAAATATTTACCATTAATAAGATTAGATTTAAATGGTTCATACTTCTTATTAACATCGACATTGAGTTTACCAGTAAGTCTATCTATTGGATAATTAGTAACAACTTCGTTAAGAACACTACGGAAGTAATTATAGTTCCATTTACCATGTTCGTAATAAGGCTTAACAGCATCAAAAGTATTACGTTCATTTACAGTAATATCTTCTAATCTACTAATAGAAGTGTTACTAAATAACAATATCTTATTACCAGCAAAATTAATATCATTTGCTTTATATAAGTCATAACTAATGTAGTTGAGTACTTTAATAGTATCGTATTCAAGATTGAACAATACATCTACTACCATAGTATTATTATTCTCTCCTATATAGAACGGATTCTTATTGGCAGGTATCTCGAAATCTGTATATCTAAGATAACTAGACGGTTTTACAAATCCTATTTTACCTATAATGTTTTTCTTATTGAAGGAACTAATATACAAATTAGTTTTCGTATTATAAAATCCTCGACATAAATAAGTATGAATACTAATCCAAGTATTAGTAACAAAATTATAACTAATGGTGAAATCTGAAACTTCCCCCATAAAGGAGCAGATTAATCGGTTATTCTCTTTATCCATTCCCATTAATATCTTTGTATCACTAGTAAGATATTCGTCTAATATAGATTGTACTCCATCGCCTAAATCATTCAGATTCTTTTCATCAAATCTATATAATCGTTTCTTACTCCTATCTAAGAATATATAACCTGCTTCATTACATACATAAGCTTCAAAATCTTGTAGACCACCATAACCTTTTTCACTAGTAAATACTTCTTGATAATCTATATCAAAAGCATCAGGCATTAACATTTGCACATCTTTATCTTTAGTATAAAGAGTATTATCTCTATTAAAGATAAACATTGAATGTTCACAATGAGCAATAAGATAAGTACCTATACCAATAACATTAATAATGTCTCCTTTGTTTTCACTAATTATCTTATAGGCATTAGGTCTAAATATACGCCATTTATTTTCTACTGATTCATCACTAATAACATCGCTTCTACGAATAGTTTGTCTATATTCTGTAATAAAGTTAGTATATAGTAATTCATTATAATTAATAAACTTCTTACCTGCATAATCAAGATACATAGTACTTATTTCAAATGTATCATTAATAGTACTAGGCAACATATGAATCATACGAACATTCTGAACAAAAGAATTATCATCTGTATTAATAGTATAATATCTTTCATCAGGAGCAGTTTTAATTGTTTTAGCAAATAACGGATATAAAGAAAAAACATCAATCTTTATTCTACTTATAGGAGTATTACCAACTCTTTGACTATCGTAGTGTACTCTAGGGAACTTAGGATAAAGATTACTATTATCAGTAGCTTTTTTAGGTATTGGGTCATTAGCATCATAATACACACCATTACGATTAAAAGCATATACGGAACTAGTCATGAAATAATAGTTATAATTATAATAATATTGTTCATATCCATAATTATAAATATCTCCTTTTGGATTAACATATTTAATATAACCTAGAGGAATAAGACTTTTATTCTCTGACATATATAAGTTATCACTTATATTAAGAAGAATACCTTTTACATAACCTCTGCCACTTCCTATATATAGTCCTAATTTTAATGATTTGTTTAATACTAAATTAACAACAGCTTCTCTTCCAGCATTATTGTCATCTCTACTATCTGCCATTATAATCTTAGAACTTTTAACAGCTCTAATGTCTCCAAATTCATCATCAGGAGTAGACATACCGTAAACATCATCACTATTATAAAAGTCAGTAAACATTGGACCTCTTTGAGCATTACCCATAGTATACCTAGATTGAGTAATAAATATATTACCTGCTCCAGCTTTCTTTAATATATTAAATTCAGGATAATAGAAACGAATATTATTAACCTGTTCATTAAAAGCAGTATTAAAATCATCATCTCTACGTACAGGAACTCCTTGACTTACTAATATAGGTTCTGTCTTTTCATAAGATATAAAATATCCTACGAAATCTTCTTTCATTGGTATATTATCAAATAAGAACTCTATTGGTTGAACATAAGTATTATCAGAAATCTTAGTTCCTCTAAACATTTTATCTCCCTTATTGTTCTTATAAAGAGCGATACCACTATCATTATATTTAGGAAATATATTACAGAATCTAACATTACTTATAGCATCAAATATATTAACTACTTCATGAGCATTAGTAGTATTTATATTTCCATACTGACTTTTATAAGAATCAAACTTAGTTTTAATATCTGATATTAAAGTATCTTCATTAATGTCCATAGTTAATGGGATACTACCTTCACTAGCAGTACCTAAACTAATAGTTTCTGAATAAGTCATATTATTAGAAATACGAATACCATCAGTTATATTACCATTAGGAAATACATAATGAATAAAAAAGTTATATACACAATAGTTGATAGCGTACTTATAAATATTTCCATAGAACTCTGTATCTTCAGGTTTAGTTTTACTATCTAATATCTTAGGAGAAGCAAAACCAAAAGCATAACTAAGATAACCTCCGGCTGGACCATCAACACGAAGTTCTTTATATTGATTACTACTACCTAATGCAAAGAACTCATTACCAGTAGAACGAACACCTCCTTCACTTATTGCTAAAGCGTCACTTCTACCAAAAGTAGGAATATCGAGAAGTAAAGCACTATAATTACTTACACCGTCCATATTGAACTTAGTATCCTTTTGGAAACAGATATATAAGTCTTTTACTATTCCTTCAAATGCTAATGTACTCTCAACACTTACTCTATCATATATGCGATATCTTTCATGTCCGCCATAATCGTAATTAGAAACTGTTTTAAGATAATCAATAAAAGGTATAACTATCATAAATTCTTTTTCAGCAGTTATTATAGTTTGATTACCTTCTTCTACTGTTTCTTTAATATAACCAACTGGATATGCTTTTGAATCAGTAAAACTTTTAGTAGAACCTTTATCTCCTGATAAACTACTTATATCATAGAAATCAACAGTATAAGTTTCATTAATATTAAAATCTTCTTCTGTTGGTTCTCTATCTTCTTTCCAACGATATACAGTTTCATGAATACCTTCGATTTCATTAATTAAATCTTGAGTAGATTTATCTTCATTATTGAAAGTAACAGATATATTAGGAAATATTTCATTTACTGTATATCTAGTAGTTTCTCCATCAGCATTGGTTATTAATACAGCATCTGATTCACGTTTATAATAATCATCTCTTATATTAGTTTCTTTAATTGAAAAAATAAATTTATGTTTAGATACATCATAAGCTATTCTTATATTTTCATCAACACTCTCACCTCTAAATTTAGCAAGTTCATCAGCATTACCACCACTAGGATTAACAGTTTCATATTCTGTAATAAGAACTATTTGTGAATTAGGAAACTTAGTACGAATTTCCTGCATTACTTCAGGATAATCTACATAAGCAGTTTGAAAAGATTTTCTTAACCTTACACCAACTTCTACTGGACTACCACTAGACATATCATATCTATAATAATAATAGTCAGTAGGATTATAATGGTCATACTTTAATTTATAAGTATTTTCTCCAATAGTAACATCTCCTAAATAGAACCACATAGGTTCAACAATTTCTCTAGTATCCATATTTAAATCAAATTCTTCAATAGATACTACTTTGAAATCGTTATTAAAATCTCTTTGAATATCAGGAGCAGTATAAGGAGTACTAGTAAAGAAATCGTTAGTACGTCCATATCTTACATAAGGATGGCTTACGAACCCTAAAGACGATATAACAGAATATTCATCAGGATATACATCTGCTGGGTCATATCCTCTACTAAATTCTAATATATACCAATTCTTATCATCAGGTTTAATAACTACGGAAACTGCTGGTTCATATAGATTATTAGCATTTTGATAAGAAACATAGAACGGAGTAGAGTGACTATCATAATTACTATCTTTATAGAAAGCTCTAATAAAGTCTTGTGATGCAATCATTAGACATTTAGTACCATAACTATTCTTACCAATACGAGTAAGAAAGAACTTTCTAGTAACTTCTTTATATTCATTACCATCTCCGTAAGCACGTCCTTTAATAGTAACTACATAACCTCTACCAATATCAAAGGTTCTAGGATTATTAATTATTGAAGAACCAACACTTCTTGTTTTAGCAGAAACTTTAATAGCGTTATTACCTCTGAAATCTTTAATTCTAACTTGTATATTACTAGTATCAATAGAACTTACAAGACTATTAATATTTTCTTCTTTGTAATTTGCCACATATAATCTATTATTATAGTTACATATAGTTTTTACATTATACAAATTAAAGAAAGAACTAGTAATATCGTCAAGACTAAATGATTCATTATAAACATCGTCTATTGTTATTCTACTAGTTCCTATATTTATATCAGAAGTATTATATACTTTAGTATCTCCTTTTTGAGTATTGATTATGTAGCCTATTTGATAAGCTGTATAATTAAGACCTGAATTATCTATTTGTAATCCTAACTCAATATTTAGATTAACTTTTTCAGTACTTAAATTTGTTCTTTCTTTAAATACGAAGTTTCCTATCTTATAATTAACTGGAAGGTTACCACTACTATCGTCATAGCCGAAACTACTATCTTCAACAACGCTTTCGTTATCAAAATCATATACTAATACAGGAACTCCTATTGGAAACCAACCAGTATAATCACTTCCTTGCTTATATCTTATAAAGAAATTATATATACCTTTATATATAGAACTTCCTGATACAAGTTTCCAGTTATTAATATTTGCTTTAGGTATATTAGGAACTAATGTATATTTTATATCATTTCCTCCTTCTAAATAATTAGGTTTATTAAGATTGATTATTTTTAAAGGAACATCTTCATTAGAATTAAGTTCAGTAATAGCAACAATTAATTCATTATTTACATTATAAGTATAAGTACCTATAACTTTACCTCCTTGATAATTCCAATTAGTAATAACTTCGGTAATATCTTTAGTAGATTCTTTATATCTTCTAATCTTATTATTATTAGTAAATATAACTATTTCATCAGAACAAGAGATAACTCCGACTATCTCTTCGTTTTCTTCTAATGTTATGATTGTCTCAATAGATTGTTCATTCTGAATAGAATTACCATCACGAGAAACCATAGCATTAACAGCATGGGTCATTGAACCATTTTTAATAGATTCGTAACCTCCATCTTTATTAAGTTCTTTAACTATTTCCATTAGTCTCTAGGTCTAAATGTTGAATTATAAAAGAACGACGCCCAACCTTTATAGGCATTAGCATCTTGATTTTCATTAATAACAGAAGCTCTAGCTCTGTCACGAGAATCTCTCCATAATAAATATGGATTAACTGGCATAGCACCTTGTAGAGAATAGACTTGATGTTTAAGTCCTCTACTTAGTAGCTTCCACATACAGAACCATTCAAGTGCTTCAATAAGTTTACCGTTATTAGGAATAACGGGTATATTACAATGAAACGTATCACTATATACAGTCTTAACTGTAAGATAGGATACGGTAACAATATCAGTATCAAAGTTTAATTGGATTGCATTAGCATCCCGAAGATACACGTAATTCTTTCCTTCGTAACCTTCGGGGTCAATCTCAACAGTACGCTTACTTTCACGTTCTCTAGCTCTTTCTCTGTCTTGAACGAAATGCTCGGTAGTACCGAAAGAGCAAGAACATTTACCTTTCTTTAAGGGGGAAATCTCGCAACCCTCAACATAAACTTTAAAAGCATTCATACAACATGGGAAATAAGCAACTCTATCAACGACATCAATAGTAGTTTCTTTTTCTTCATATTGAAGAATACCCATCTCATTCATAGCATCTATACACCAAGCACCCACTCTAGGTATATAATCACTATTCATAATATTGAAATCATTATCAAGTCTTGCGATAATAGTTTCTACGGAAGATAGCTCTTTGTTCATTATTTCTAATATATTTTATAGTGTAACTTGGGTCAAACTTATTAATTAAAGAAAGACGATTATTAATATCAGTATCGACATTAATAATATCTTCAACAGTCTTACATTCAGATAGTATATCATCATTACTACGTTTCATGTGAAGATTTGTTCCATAGAATTTAAATAATGGTCTATTCTTAATTGTACCATCAATCATAAGTAACTTACAATAATAAGGATTATCAAGATACTCCACATATTTAATTCCTTCGTATTTTTCACCTTTTAGTAAGGCTGCCGCATGGTCTTTCTTATTATAAGGAATAAGTCCTTGTGCAAGAAGATTTCTTTTGTTTAGTTCTGTTTTATAATAGTCAATTACTTTTTTGAACTTAACAACTTTTCCATCAGCAGTGGTAAAACTATCTCTAACTATAACTCTTTCTATGATAAGACAACCAAGTCTCTTTTCAAACTTATAAACTTTTCCTCTTAGAACTTCTTTAGATACTTCTCTAAAGAATAACTTGCAATAGGCTTCGTATTGAGGACGAGTAATGTTCTTACGATGTTTAATTCTCTGCTGTCTTATCTCATATTCTTTTATTTTACGAAGTACTCTAAAGTATTGTTTTAAGTTACGATATATATTACCGTATCTTAATTGTTTAGAAGAATCGAATTTAATGAACTTAGCATCTATTGCTGTCTCCATCTTTCTATCAACATCTAGTTCGTCAGTATTCCATTCCCAATAGTTATAGACACATACATCAAATATAGCTTCAATAGCATTTCTATTCTGTTCAATAGAATATTTGATTTTATATAATAAAGATTTGTATCTAGCTATCTTTTCGGACACGAGAACATAATCCTCTTCGGCTGTCTTTATAAAACTAGTATACATATTTCTGTGGTCGTATCTTTCACCGCTAGCCATAATTATACTTCTATTTGTTGTTTATTTATATCATCCTTAACTGGGATTTCATTAGTTACTCTCTCTACATTAAGTAGATTACGTTTATAGATTACATCTTTGATTCGTTCTACCATATCTTCGGGAATGATAAACTCATCATCATTATCGAAGTTAGATTCAATTCTTTCTGTTGTTTCAACAGGTATTTCATTAGGTATTTCAAAAGGCGATTCAATAACAATATGTCCTAGCGGTTCAATTAAATGATTACCATTGCTATTAACATATAGATAACCATTGATATAATCATAACTTAGACTAGTACACATTCCTGGCAATGCTTTATAAAATTGAGCATTTGCTTCTTTAATAAACGGAATAGCCATATTATCATAACCAACAGTACGAACACTAACAAAAGGAAGATTATTATCAAGACGAACTGGTCTAGGTATTCTAGTCTTGCTTCTTTTAACTTTATACTTCGTACTTACAAGACTTTGAAATATATCTCCGTCAGGAACATTAATAAGACTTATCCTATATCTCTGCATTAATATCTTATCGACATTAGCATGACGCTCATAAGTCTGTCTTATCTGTTCATTGAATGTATGAATAACCGCACTACGAATAGTTTGTCTCGTAGTAAAGTTATTAGGCTGATGAATAGCATGAGCTATTTCAGATACAATTTGATTTAATGAAGCCATATTACTTTTGTTTTTGAATTAGTATTATAACAAATATAGTTATTATATTGGTATTAACAAGACTTTTATTAATAATTTTGATTCAACACTATTATCTAGCTTACTATCTAGCTTACAAGCGTTCGCATTGTAAACATTTTTATACACGTGACGCATTTTAAGACCCGTGGTGGCACGCAATACTGTCGGATAATAGTAAGTTAAGGAAAGGTACTAAAGTCCTATGGTGAGCTTCTATGAAAGCGTAGGAAGGTGGGACATACTTTTTATTCCCCCATAAAGGAACGTGTATACTGAAAGAGCCGACTATCTCTAGTCGACTCTCACTTGTTAATCTTACTAATAGTACTTACTTTGGATATTGATTAGGTTCATTATCTTCAAGTTCTATAAACTTTCGATAGTCTATATTGAAGAACGCCAATATTGGCTTCATAATCCAGCTCCAAAATACGAAGCTAAGAATAATAGAATTAAGTACTACCTTAACATCACCTAACTTTAATGAGAAGTATATTATTCCCATTAATACAGCACATACAAGAGTTATCACTCTTTTATTCCAAGTACTTACTACTTTATCTCCATTAAGTTTGTCAACTAGTTTAATTACTAGATATGCTAGTACATTAACACAGATAACAAATGCGAAATCGAAACTAGTAGCAGTAGTACGTAGAATCTCATTAAGTATATTCCCGAAGTCCATATTACAATAAGAATAATAGAGTACCTAGGATAACACTTAATAGCACACCTGCTATCTTTACATAAGATACAACTTTCACAGGAAGAATAGTAGTAATCTCTTTCCATGCGAACACTATAATAGTAATAGCTATTATAGTTACAAACAACACTTTAACAAATATTCCCATAAGCATTAAGTTTTATATTACAGATGCAAATATAGGATTTTATTTTAAAAAGAAAAGAGAGACTACTATTATTTAGTAATCTCTCTTTAGGAATATAACAGAACTTGTATTACTTTAATTCATTAAAATATTTCCAGAGTTTATCTTCTCCGAAGTCTACATCATCGAACCAAAAGCTGATAGCACTCTCGAATATCATATCGTCAAAGTTTCCTTTTCCGAACCACTTCTCGAATAATTCACAGTAGTCGTGATATTGAGCATTAATAGCTACATAAACATCAGCAACTTCTACTTCATCTTCTAGTTTATCTTTGAATTTACTACAAACTTCGTGAGCTTTCTGCATATCGTATTTCTCACCGATATATTTCTTACCGTCTTTGACATGGTACATTTCATCAACAGTACGTTTAGCTTCCTGTTTATTAAAATGTTCATCACCATAATCATTATAACGTTCGTTTCCATCTACTCCAAGCATTTGCATAAGAAGCATACGTTCTTCTTCATCATAGCCATGACTTCCATCATAACCTCGACTTTCATCATATCTATGACGTTCACCGTAGCCTCTTTGTTCATCCCTGTCGTAGTTGTCGTAAGTCTTATATCCAATACGATTCATCATTCCTCTTCCACGTCCGCCACGACCACTTCTTCCGCGACCGCCACGAGCAAGGAAATCATTAATTCGTTCGTACATTTCGTCTCTCCGAGAACGAGCACGAACATCTTGGTCTGTCTCGTATGGTACTTCTCTCATAATAATATTACTTAGTTAATAGTTGTCTGAATGTTTCCAAATCAGACTGGTTAAACATAATTCCTTTATTAATAAAAGGAATAGAAAGAGTTATGTTACCGTTAGAGATGTTACCATTACCTAAAACTGGAATATTAAAATCAAAGTTAGGAATAGATTTGATTATTTCAATCTCTTCGTCAACTATACCTTCAATATCAATCTTTCCGTCTTTAGCAATAGTATTGATAAACTTATCAAAACTATCAATGTTATTAATAATTGCACGTTTAGCTAAAGGCTTAACTAACTTAATAGCTGGATTAGATTCGCCAAGAATATCTATCTGATTAACAATGTAATCTTGCAGCTTTTGTTTTACTACACTTACTTCTACCATTACTTCATAGTTTTAATAAATTCATCATAAGTAAGAGAAGGATTCTTTGCACTAGCTTCTTTAAAAGCATTGAACAATTGCATCTCTCTTTGTGACATCTCGATTATACTAGTTTTTAGATTCTTAACTAACTTTAGTTGATTATCTAAAAGAGCTTTGCCTTCCGGACTATTTTCAATATTAGCTCTTACTAGATTAAGAACTTCTGCTTGAACCATAGATTGAAGATTATTATAATTAGCTACATATTCTTCATTAGTAGAAAGCATACTTCTTTGTTCATTAGTAAGAGGTTCAATCTCTGCATCAATCAAGTCCCAAACACTTACTTTAGCAGTTTGTTGAGGACTAACTTGTTGCAAAGTTTGTTGTCCATTAGCAGCTTGTTGAATCTGTCTTTGCCTAGCTTCAATAAGTCGCTTCTGTTCTTCTAAATATTGGATTTGGTCTGTAAGACTTCCAGTATTTAATAGAGGGTCTGCTCCTCCCAGTATAACTTGATTAATAGGTAACATAACTTATTCTTTAGTTGATTAGTAATATTATGTAGCAGGAGTACTAGCAGTTTGAGTAAACCCGCACGGTAGACAACCATTGGCATTTCTACCAACAAGACCTGTTGTAGTAGGCTCATTAGGTAGACAAGTAACACCATAGATAACATTACAAGTCTTTTTATCGACATAATTGATACCTGCGGTGAACGCTCTCTCGATTTCGCACTGGATAAGTTTATCCTGATAAGGACGGATAGCAGCACTAACAGCAACTTGCGTTTTAAGGTCGCTAATCTCTGCTTTAAGAGAATCGTAGTTATCACGGTTTCCCTTGTACAGCAAGAAGTCTGCATCAATCTGTGACTTATACAAACCGAACATTTCACCATCTATTACCTGACGGTCTTGGAAGCGTTGGTTCTGTTGAGTTAAAGCCCACTGATATAAACCACCCTGCAAAGCAAGAGTATCCTCACAAGATTTACTCCATGCTTGGAAAGCAGTAGGAGCACTGGCACTTCCCATTCCAGCACCAACTACATTAATGTTTGTAGAACCATCTCCCATAAGACCTGCACCAGTTCCGAGAACACCAGCAGAACGACGATTACCAAATAAAGCCCAAGCTCCAAGAGCAGTACCGATAATACCAAGCGTAAGACCTGCATTAGCTTTACCGTTAACATCACGGCGACCATAACCGTCCATCCCTGCACCATTATAACCTTCGGGAACGACTTTAACTTTTTCAATTACTTGCATAATAAATAAGGTTTAGATTAATAAATTAAGAATATCTTATAGCAGCTACTATACACTCATAACAAAGGATAATATAAGAAGTTCGACCATTAATCTATTTTAGCTATAAATAATAATTTTATTAAAAGTTAGGTATTGTATGAACAAAATAAAAGCCCTACTTGTTATAAGCAGGGCTTAGAGTTAAGCAATAAAAGTGATGTCATCCCTCTATGGGGGAATCTTCTATTACCTCATCTTCTTTAGGATTCCATTCAGGACTTGACAATAAAGTAGCAAGTGCTTTATTAGAATAAGTTTCATAAGGATATTCAATACTAATAATTTCCAATCCTTCTTCATCAGTAGTAACTATTCTAGTTACTTTTTCAGGAAACACTTCTTTATAATGTTGGCACTTCATCAATACTTTGTCTTTACTAACATTACTACGAGGAACTAAATTAAGTTCATCAATCTTTGCTGACTTCTCTTCATCTATATCAGCAACAGGAAATACAATGTAATCAATCATAATCTTTAAATATTAAATATTAAACTTAATGTATACATAACTACTGCAATTATAGCAAGTATTATATAAACTACTTTAAGTAGTTTATAAGGCATTATTTTCATTTATTCATTTTTTATAAATATTGGGTTATTTAAATCAATTATCTCGTCTCTTTCCATTAGATTCTTTAGGAAGTTAATCTGCAATAGTGGAATGGTTTTAGGATAGAGGATTAGTTTGTAGAATACCATATTAGCAAATCCTGCATTACCATCGCCAGCGATACATATTCCATTTGTATCTTGTCCACTTCCTCTAGTTATAACATTACCGTTATAATTTGTAGGAGTAATAAAAGATATATTTTCCGGTACTTCTCTTTCCATAATGTCAGTTCTTTTATAGAAAACAAAATTATATGCTTTATCCCATTCAAATAACAAAGCATTTCCATTGCCTCCTTCATACACTTTACTTCCTTTTATTAAAGGACAACCCTGATTTTTTAGCCATTTCCTTTTCATTATTGCTGTAAAATCAGTAAACACAGGAATATTAACATTCTCACTATAATCAGTTACAGCATCATAAAGTAAACCATTGGGATATAAAGGAAGCATTTCAACTGTATATTCTTCACCTACTGGAATATCGCTAGGGTCAAAATAGAACAGATATGAATCACTACCTTCTGTAACACCTAAATCAGCTTTTTCTTGTTCTGTTTTATACGGCAATGCAACAGTAATGGGAACATTTGGTATCATTGCTTGTCTTACCAATAAAAGAGTTGAATCTATATCAGGTTTTTCAGCAGTTCTATATTTATATTCCCATCTTATACAAGTATTATTATTGCTTACAGCTTTTACTGTTAACGATTTATTTAAAACAGTAGTACTTCTATTTTGGAAATCATAAAAATATTGTCCTGTACCAATTCTTTTAGCAGTAAAAGAATAACCATTTTTTTTAATTATTTCTATTCCATCTTTTCTATTTCTATTAGTCCATTCACTAGTATTATCAAACTTAGTAAACTCATAACCACCGAAGCCTGACATCTTATCGTAAGCAAAGTTAGTGTTAGTCAAATCATAATCACCTACGGCTACACCTCTTTGTTGAATAGTATCTCTATCAGCATCAAGATTAGATTTACCATAAGCATCCCAATAATAAGGAGGTAACTCTACCTTAGCTTCAATACCTACATACTCGTTAAGCTCTTTAATCTTATCTTCTGTTGAGATGTCGTCGAAGAGCATGAAGTCATATAAAGCATACTTAGCGAAATAATCAGCAGTAGTTCTATTACTAGCTCCAAGAGCAACTGTTTTATTACTAACATCAGGATTTGTAATAGTAATATTATGAATTATATTTTCAAGGCTATAACTTTCTATATATTCATTTCTAATACCATCAATATAAGTAATCCCATTTGCATTTTTTGTTTGATAAGCAATTTTGTTATTTGTAGTATCATTAATACTTATTGGTATAATGGCGAAACTAGTAGTACTACTATTATCTCTTTGGTCGTATATTAGATTTCCTATTGCCTTATTTTGCCAATTAAGTTTAATTAATACTTGCTTACCTGCAATAGTAGGAATAGTAACAAAGTCATCTACACCATCCAACTGGTATGAACCATCTTCATTAACTCCACTTCCTTCTGCATAAGCCGAGTTATGGATAACTCCATTATTACCATGACCGGATATATCAGGAATATATCCTAATATCTTATAGCTAGAGTTAGGAATACGTAGTAGTCTAGGAGATAGGATACACTTTGGTTCATTGTTGTCAATTAGATATTTAAATGGCATATTCCAACTAAAGACCATCTCTTTGGCAACAACTCCGGGGTTAATACCCCAATCTAATACTTCTCCATTATATAATACATTACCTTGCCATTCGTACATATTAGGTAATAAGTTAACTACGTTACCCTTAAACCTAGCACCTACTTTTAGTTTACTTCCCCAACTATATACCTCTTCTGTATCATAATCAATAAGAGTAAATAAAGATGGATATGGTTGAACAATATCTTCGTATCTGATGTACTCGTCAATCGTGATGTTTATCTTTTGAGGGGACTTGGAAGTTAAATTGAAATCATATTGATATATGTTATTGTTAGCATCATGAAATTTAAAAGTAGCTGGAATTCCATTAATAGTAATAGATTTTATTTCATTAACAGAATTACTACTTAAACATATGTGCATACCAATAGAAGAACCAACCGTAAGATAAGTACCATTTTCTACTTTCTCATTTTTATAATAAAATACGATATTGTCATACGAAGCATTACTCTTAATAACAGGTCTGAACTCCACCATATCCGGATACAGCGTACCCAGCTTGTGCTTCTTCAACTGACGCTCTATCAAGAACTCGGACATACTATAAGGGAAGGTCATAAGAGAGTAGATAGCACCGTTGAAGAAACGATAATCATTATCTCGATTCGTGCCTAACCACATGCCATCAGTGTCTACTCCCTTACCGGCATTTATACTATTACCATTATTTGTATATTTAGACTGATAATAAATATTTCTTTCAAAATCATTAATATATGACACATTATTAATACTTGCAAATGAATACGCAAGTGTATCATACGCAAGTGTATCAGATGTTGAATATTTTACATAGTTGAATATAAAAGCTCCATCATCTCCTTTTTTAGATTTAGATAATATTGGAGAATTTCGCACATTTTCTTTTGCAAATGTTCTAATATAATCAGCAATAACCGTATAATCCTTGTAAATCGGCATCCCTGTCACCTTACCGAAATCATTTACTCCGTCAAGGCAGAGAGCACCTGCGTGGGAAGGAATTTGGGTGATGGTTATATCACAAGAAGCATTATAAACGTTCTCTCCACCAAAACGTATATCTATACTTGTAGTATCATCGGGTGTAGCTACAGTGTATATACCATCTTCCTTTATTGAATGAAAATCAACAGTGTTTGCTCTATTTACTCTAATTTCTACTGACAAGCCATAACTCTTATACAGTTCTGTCATTCCTTTAAAGTCAGCCGAATAAGTACCATTGATAGAATCATAATAAACAATACGACCGTATTTATTCCCTCGTGTAACATTAACTTTCCAGTTAGGATAATTATACTTACCTATACCACTATCTCCGTCCCAAGCAATATTGTTCAACTGAATATCCCTACCGTTGCCGGAATAGTCTATCAGCTTGTCGCCAAACTCTGCGTGGTTCTCGTTGGTGATTCCCTGCTTGATAGTATTACACAGTATATCAGGTTTAAGAGTTCTATCCAAGTTGAAGTAAGCGATTACTTGGTTGATTTGGTCGGTAGTCAGTACCTTGTTGGCGATGATTGTCCAGTACCAAGCGACTTGAGATATATTTTGAATGATACCAACACTTCTAAAACCTGTAACATAATACTTATTATCAAGACCTAAACTTGTGGAAGTTTTAACTATATAATCATTCTTATCGCCTAATATATTATTTATAACAATGGCATTCTCGTTATAGTTATAAGTATAGCCATATATTCCTGTTTTATCAGTATTTATTCCTCTATTGGCAACAAATGTATGATCTCCTTTTAATTCTCCTATTAGATTTGTCCAATTATTATCTGATGAAATTTTATGAATCATACTAACGACAGTTATCTCGTCAGTAATACCCATCTCCTGTACGGTCTTGGTGGAAGTAATCAGGTCGTCGATTCCGTCAGTTACGAATGCGCCTTCGAAAGAGGGGATTTGAGTGATAGTTATTACATCAGTCCCATTATTAGCAAAACCACAATTTGTACCATCAGAACTGCTTTGCACATTGTAGCATATAGGTAATTCATAATAACCATCTTGAGCCATATCTACAGAATGTTGAACACCATCACTTGATCTATAATAATATCTAAAATGATAAGTTCCGCTTAAACCGTTGACTTTTATTTTAAACGATGGTATATTTTCAGTTATTGCTGGATATGGAATTAATAATTGTCCTCCAATACCAAATACAACCTTACTATCGCTTACGTTTGTTACATTCTCTCTATATGGGAAATATTGGAAAGTAATTTCATATTTTCCAAACCCACTATTGAGTTTGAAAGCGGCATTACTTATGATGAACGGATTGTCAAGGTCTACCAAGTTCTTAACTATGGAACGGTCAGCATCATTATTAGATTTACCATAGGCTATCCATACTCCCTTTAAAGAAGCCTTTAAATCAGGAGGGAGTGGTTGCCTTCCTCCTGATGAAAAGTTCTTAAATGGAATACCGATACCTATACCTATACCAGTATTAGTACCCATATTGTAATGTATCAGCTTGTGCGTTATTAACTTGTTTAACTAACTCAACATTCCAACCGGAATATAGAACAGTAGTAATAGGTTCGTCCATACCAGCAAGAACTACTTCAACTGTTATAGGGTCTTCGGTAACATTCTTTAATAAGAATGGTTCTTTACCACCCATTCCATTAGGAATAGAAAACTCTGCAACAGCTTCAACTTTACCCATTATAGAAATCTGTAAACTATTAGCTGCATTAGCTCTGTTATAAATACGATTATCCATGATAATTACTTTTAAATGATTATTAATTACTCTTTGCAACCTTCCCCCATAAAGAGATGTGATTACTGTTAATACTCACTCCTTTATGGGGGACGCTACAAGAAACTAAATTTTGTTTAATTATACAATACTATTATCAACTTTTTGTTATACCATACCTGTATCCCATCCACTAGGAACATTATTACCATTAGTAAGATTAGCCTTACGCATAGCATAGAATACGTTCGCTCTATTAACAGAGGATAGACTACTTAGCCAATTCCAAAATTCAGGAACACTACCAGTAGTAGAAGTCGCATTATAGAACACACCAGTAACATTAGTAAGTTGTTTATGTTTATTAGCATTAAACAATGTAGAACTAATCTTCTTAGGACTTCTACCTGACCAGTTTCCTTGGTTTTGTCCACTAGCAAAAGCATAACTAATATTCCTTAGATTAACATTCTTAGCGAATATATTATCGTCTACTTGTTGTGCTTGACTAGCAGTTGATTCAAATTGTGCGGCTAAGAACAAACAAGATATATCCTGTAAGTTAATACAATCAATTACAAATTCAACAGGCACAATAACATCGGCAGGAATTACACAGAAATAGAACATATAAGATATATTAGTTAATTTAGTTAATCCTGCGAACATTTCCTTAGAGAACATTTCACCAATATCTCCTGTGGAATTATTCCATTTATATGGAAGAATTAAAGGACAACGATAGAATGTCATTGATAAATCGGTAACATTACTAACTGGTTTAAATAAGTTAGTTGGAATACGACCACGAATACCATAGTTAAAGTAATCATATGTTGGGTCTCCATTAGGTCTACCACTACCACTAAACACACCGTTAATAACCATATTAGTTCCATTAGTACAATAATAGAATAAGTCAGGTGAACATAAATAATTCAATACTTTTCTATTAGCATGAACAGAACTAGGTGGAGCGATTGAAGAAGCAGTATCTTTAAATACATCGGGTATAACAGGAGAACAATTTATTGTTCCATTTGAAACATCTGTATAAAGACTACTGTTTAATATAATATCTTTAAGTCCACTAAGTCCATCATAAGCATATTCATTCCAAGCATATTCATATTTATCATAGTCTTTATTTATGATTACTCTGTGAATATCTCTATTATAGTTAATCATTGTCTGCTCTTCATCAAGATATTCTCTAGGGTCATAATTAGGATTAAGAATATACTTAACTGGATTATATTTTTCATTAGGTACTATAATATCTCCATAATTGCTTGACGTAAGATTACCATAATTCATAGTATAAGCCTGTGCTTCTGTACTTTGGAATCTCTCTAAACAATAAGACATATTAACTATTGTCTTTCTAGGAAGAGTTCGTTGTTTACTATAAATAATCTCTACTGGCATTTCAGCACTTTCAATCCAATTACCGTCACTATCTATACCATAGTTCTCTGTAATATTCTGACTAGCTGCATCTACTTCATTCCAACCTTTATAGCTAACATTAGAAGTTTGTTCCATATAGAATAGTCCATAAGGAATAAAACCTTTCTTAACGAAGCTAGTTTCTATTTCAGAGAAACATCTATGAACATTAATTAGTTTACAATTAGAGAAGCCCTTACCAGTAAGCGAGTACTTACAATTCTTCATATCATAATATAGATATGATATATTAGTAAGATTGTAATTAGTCTTAAATGAATTAAGAGGAAGCTCAACTACTGTATTAGCAGGAAGAACTAAACCGGAGAAGAATCCCGGTATTTCAACAATTGCACTACAACCAGTAAATACATCATAAGGAAATACTTCATCACCTTCTTTAAGAAACTGTTTAGTAAAACCTTGGAAACTACCTAATGTAGATTGATTAATAACTTGCTGTCCTGTTATATACTTCAATGAGTTTCTTAATCTACTGAACATTGAGTTGTGGATTGGGAAAATAACATTAGAACCTGAACCTAAACTAAATGAATCATAGATACCATACAAAGCTGTCGGAAATCTTACTTGTGTCTTATTCTTAACAGTACCACCAAATATATTATATAAAGAACCAGTAGAATTAACAAGTCCTTTAAATGAACTTTGAATATATTTAAGTTTAGTATTCTTATAGAATAAAGGACAATACTTTACTCCATCTTCTACATCTTCATCTGTTATTTGATTAAAGTGTATATTAGAATTATTAAACATAGTATTTAAATATTCTAAATCAGGAAGATTAGCAAGAAGTGTTCCACAATCAGCACTAACAAGATGCTCATCAATAGTACTATCACTAGGACAATTATTAATATTATCTACAAACTTAATAGTTCCAGTACTAAAACTACTTAGTCTTTTAAGTTTAGAAGGAACATTTCCTTTAAACTTAGCTAAGAAAGCAGGACTTGTATATTTAGTACCACCGAAATAAAATATACTATCCATAGCTTGTAAATTAACAAGAGGACTAAATAATCCATTATGTTCAGTAGAGCCATAATCATAAGTACTAGTTAATATTTTAAAGTCTTGTGCCTGTAATCCCCAAAATAGTGAGTTCATTGTAACTACTTTAGTACAATGATTAAACATGTCTCTATTAGGACTATCTAATAAATCCCATTTAACATTCTTAGCACTAGCAAAACAACTATCAAGAGTAGTAACATTATCACATTTATACAAGAAGTAATAAACATCATATATACTACAATTGGTAGCAGTAAACATACTAGTACAATTAGTAGTACCAATAGTAAAGTTAGTTCCTAAATCAGTATTATTATCCCAAGCAGTTTTTCCTTCTGTTGTACTAGTATCTGAACCAAACCATTCTCCATTATAATTAGGAGTAATACCTTCTACTTTTTCTTTAGGTTCGTGAATATAGAAGCTACCACATTGAGCAAATATAGAAGTACCATTAAGTTTAATATGTCCGAACACTCTTTTAAGATTAGAACAACCAACAAAGAAACTACCACCTACATTGAAAGGAGTATTTCTATTATTATCAAACTTAAAGTAATGCACAGCTTTAGCATTTTGAACTGATAGACTAGTAAGATTAAGTTTACTAATATCGAATATCTTATTTTCTTTATAAGTAGGAATAGCAGCATTACCATATTGGATTGCTGATACCTGACTATTAGAAATATTAAGTATTCTAAGATTAGGTAAACTTGAAGCTACTTGAATATCATTAGGTGTATTAGTACTAGATACATTTAATTCTTTAATATTAGGAACACCTACTATATAAACAGTTAATGATTCATTAGTACATTGAGATACATTAATGATTTCAACATTATTACAATTGGATACATTAAATGTAGTTAAGTTAACGTTGTTAGTACAAATTATAGACTTTAAGTTAGGACACGAAGTAATTCTTATAGTATGTAAGTCTCCTAGATTACTAAGGTTTAATTCAGTAATCTTATCACAAGAATCAATAGTAACAGTTTTTAACCGTTTACAACCAGAGAAATCTAATCTATCCAAGAAAGGTTGATTAACTAAATTAATACCTTCAACAGCTGAATTAGTAATATTCAGTAATGCAAGAGAAGCATTAGGTAAAGATATAGAAGTTACAATAGAACTAGATATATTCAAATCTTTTAACTTGGTATACTTTTCTATATTAACCGTAAACGTACCTTGTCCAATGTTACCGCTCCAAAACTTAGTATTACTTAAATCAATATGTCTTACGTCAGAATAGCCTTCATCATTAACGAATACTGTTTCAAATGGAATAGGAGAATCACTAAGAGTATCAATAGAAGACAAGTCTAACTTAGAGAAACTAGGAAGTTTCATAGTAGACATAAATCGTTGGAATCTCATTCCGCCCAATCCTTCAATATCATTAATTTGAGGAGTATTATTAATAGTAATTTGTGTATTGAAAGAACTGATAGGAGATAATCTAATTTCAGTAGGTTTACCTTCTTCTAAGAAATATCTAGTATCAGTAGTATTACCAATGTTAACTACAAATATAGCCGGACAATTGGAAGTAACAACCAGCTTAGGATTAGTTGCTTCTGCACCGCCTGCCGAAAACGTTCCTTTATTATTATAAGGTTGAATATTAGCAGCATTGCTATACTTAAATACTCCGTCAAAGAACCAAACTCTCTTCTTCATCCAATCTCGAACATACTCAACACGAGTACCATGTAGAAATTCAATATTAGCATAAGAAGGTTGTCCACCTGATTCACCAACATAAGCAGTAAGATACTTAACATTATAATCATAATTAAACAGAAGCTCTCCACAATCTTTAGTTTGAGCTGCAAAGTAATTATCTATATAATCATTAATATCTTTACAAATAGTAGCATTGTTTCTCCATAAGTCCCAAAGAGTTTCAAGAGAACTATCGAATACTCCAGTATTAGCAAAGATAGTATCTCTTAATACATCCCACATACGAGAACTATAAGTATCATATCCACCGTCGGCAGCGTTTTTAGTAATAACTAATGAGTTAACATTATTATTATCATTATTACTAAATGTATCTAACCAAGCAGTTTTAGCAACAGATTCAAGAGCTACATTATCAAGACCATTACCAGTATCCATATCATAGAATCTGATAAACCACTTATTAGCCCCACCAACATCATAACAGACTAAAGTTAAGTTCTTACCTAATGAATCAACAAGCCCATACTTTACACACGTTAATAAGTAAGAGTAAGCATTCTTAATTGAGAACTTAGTATCAAGTTCAGCAGCAAGCGTAGACCAACTAGACTGTGCAGGATATTCACCAGCAGTTTCTTCATAACCACTGGAAGTCTCGTTCCAAATGTATTTCTTAACTGTCGATGAAGTCATTTGAGCAAAGATAGAGAATAACTCTTGTAATGCTCTCCAAATATTATCATCAGTAACAGCTGCACTAGGTTCTAACCAATTGCCACCATTATACTTAAATCCACCTACATGTTTGATAATAGATAAATCGTCTTGCATAAACAATGCTAATGGTAATATCTTTTCTCCATCTACAATAATATTTGCATTTTCCCCAAACTCATAAGAATAAACTTTTCTTTGGTCTATGTCTCCGAATAGTTCATCTTGAGCATAAGTATGATAAGAAGTAACAAAAGCAGGAAGTTTATTATCAACATATTCACCTGCTGTATTCTTTATCTTAGTAGTAAAGTCTTTCATAAATCGGAATCCCATATTATAATAAGCTCCACGACCTAAATTAAAACTATATATACCAAGCATAGTTTGAGTTTCTTCCCCATCAAACTGAATAAGAAGAATAATAGGAAAACCTTCAAGCGTTTGTTTGATAGTAACTTTATCTTTTACAGTTCTATCACGAGTATCTACTGGACGATGAGATTCAAGTTGTTCCATAGGCGGAGTTTTCTCGAATAAGAAATCCGAGTTATCATTAATCCATTTACCAATAGAAGCATTATTTGCATGAGCACTGTCAACAACGTCAGCTTTAAGTGTAAACTGTCTTTCAGGAAACCATGTCTCTCTAGGTTGGAATAGCTCATAATCAAGATTACCGCCATCATCATCTTTAAGCATCTTATCGAATCTTATCTCTAAGTTCTTAATAAGATTGTTCAAAGTAGAAGTACCTTGCTTAGAAACAGAAACATCAGTAGTATATTCAGAGCTAGACTTTCCCGAAGTTGGACTAAAGTAACTCATAGTACAACCACTATACCAATTATTATTCTGACCTCCAATCTCTTCAAATATAGCACGAGTAAAACCAGTATTAGCGCAATTAATCAACATTATATCAACTGGTAATACTCTAGTAGTATCAGAGATAAGACTGTTGAAATTGACACTAGCATACGTTTGGTTAATATCGTCCCATAGAGTAGAATGAGGTTCTGAATCAGAAGTAGAGAAGAAGTTCTTTAACTTCATTCTATTGTATCTGGTAAAGTCTACACTACCATCAGATAAAAGAGTTGCTCTAGCTTTAGAGTTCATTGCATTAATAACAATTTCTTTATCATTAGCAGGAACACGGAACAACTTAATATCATAGAAGTTAACATCAGCAAAGTTTTGAATCTGTCCTGAATTACTAATATCGCAACCAAGATATATTTTAGAATTAGTCTTCCAAGTAAAGTCAGTTTTTATTTCACGAGCAGCATTAAGTATACCATTGATAAAGATACCGACAATCATCTTTCCTTGATTCTTATTAACTATAAAATCAACAGTATTAATAATATTCTGTTGTATCTTACAACTAATAGTTTCTTTAATATTACCATCTGTATAAGACCAAATAATATCTTCAAGACCTACTTTAATACCTTCGGAGAATTGTTCGTCAGTATTGTAATCCCCTATAAAGAAGATTGTTCTATTTGAGAACGGATGAATATCTGACTTGAATGTACATGATAATCCAAATCCTTGTCTCGACCAGTTATTAAGAGTTGTTATATCATCTTTAAATGGTTGTACATCAATAACACCATAGGCTTCTCCTGATATACGTAACATTGATTGTCCGTTCTTTGTTAAGAAACCTGATAGTACTCCGTTTGTATTATATACATTAAGATTGGTTACAGCACCACTAGGAGTAATAGAACCAGGCGCAGTAAATGTTGGTTCATTACTAGTCCAAACTTTAGTAGTAGATACTTGAGGGAAACTTTCTTGACGAACGTGCCAACTAGCATATCTACTATTATTAGGATTTTGGTCTGCAATAAGAGCTTGGGAACTAGATACTACTTCACAAGCTAAAACTGTATCAGTTACAGGGTCTCCTTTTTCAGACCAACAACGAAGTGTAATATTCCAATTACCAATAACATCTCCTTCTGTTGGAATAGCGTAACTAAACACTTGTTGTTTACCGCGCTGAACATATTGATTATCATTATAGTTTCCTTCATCGAAGTAACCTATATCTTTAGTAATACCATTATGTTCGATTCTAATTGCATAATAAATAAGACTAACTCCTGCAAGATATGGAGTAAATGCAAAAGAAATATTACCGCTTTGAGAGAACTTAGTTCTTTCAACTCCTGCATCTACTTCTGCTTTACTAGTAATACCTTCTACTAGAACAACAAGATTAGCACCATCTTCCACAACTACACGATTCGTTACTTTATCAGATTGAACAGTAGCTTCATTCATTGAAGTAAATGCTTGTGCTTGTATAGTATAAGAACTACCTGCTATAATATTACCTAGTTCCCATAAGTTAACATTAACTTGTTTAGGAGCAGTAGAGGTTGTCTTACCTAATTCAATAGTTTTAGTAGCACCATTAGTCACATTTGTGACAACAAGATTAACATTTGAACCAATAATCTTACTAGTAATACTATAAGTAAAGAAGTAGTCAAGACCAACAGTAGCAGTATTACCTGATACAGTACTAGTAAGTTTAATACTAGCTTCTACTATATTAAGCAAATAAGATTCAGCAGAGAATCCGTCTGTATCACTAGCTGTGATTACAACAGAGTGATTACTGTTAGCAGAGAATTTATCTAGTTGCGGAATAGTAAGAACTCCAGGAGTATTAGTCCAACCTTCTTTTCCTTCGATAATATTATTACCATCAAGAGTAACAGTAATAAAATATCTCTTATTATTCTTACTAGAAGTAATAAGATACTCTAACTTAATATTAGTAGTAACAGTAGAATAAAGATAATTAATATTACCTTCTTTTACTATATTACCATTAGTAAGAGTAACCTTATCACCAGTAGTTCCACCACCGCCACCGCTTCCTCCACCACCGTGTTCGGCAAGCCAAGCAATATATCCACCTTGCTTCTTTAGTTCTTGTTCATGACGAACAAGAACGTCATTAAGACTTTCGCCAGTTACTCCTTCTTCTGCTACTTCAGGGTCGATAAGACGAGGGTCTTCAACAATAATACCTGTAGCTTTTCCAGAAGAACTTATATCCCAATTACCAGTTTTAGGATTATACCTTTTAATATTATCTGCCATAATTAACCAATATTATAAGTTGGAAATTTCACATTAATTATATCATTACCATTATTAGTTTCTCCATTACCACCAACAACTCCATAAGTTGGATTCAACCCTTGAAGATTAACATTGTACTTACCGGAGTTATCAAATATATTAGATAACTTCTTAACAGTAACTTGTAAATTAGGGTAATAATGTAAATCATCTACTTTACCTGGCTTTAAGAAATACTTAATATAGAAAGGATAACGTTGACCTGCATTAACTTTAGCCGTAACATCGTCTCTACTATTAATAGTAATACTAGCAGGAAAGAAATACCTTAACCACGGAATATTAGGACTAGGAAGTTCTTTATTACTAGTATGTTTATATCCACTAGCCTGACACATAAGATATACAGGAGCAGTTATTTCTTCTACTAATTGAAATGTACACAAGTGTTTCAACATATCAAAGTTAGTATTATTTTCCCAAGATTTAGGGAAAGATTGCCCTTTTAACGCACCTTCGGCAGTTTCCGTATATAATTCATCAGAATTAAAATCCTTCTTTAAAACGTCCGCAGTAACCTGTATGATAGGCTTCATAGAGCTGTTTTCGTTCTCTAAAATCGGATAACTGCAACTGTAAGTATGTTTGTGTCCGCCAAGACATAAACGGTAATTGTGGGTCTGTAAGAACTTTGAGAACCAATAAGCGTTAGCTTTAGTGGTATTGAAATTCAATCTACTACCACTTCTCTCAACACTAGTGTTTTCTTCATTATTCCAATAGAATGAATTAATAAGATTTTGAGTAATAATAGTAAAAGGCATTTCATGACAATAAGCTATCTTAGCTTTAGCATTAATAACTTTTGCATCATCTCTTTCACACCATTGTCTTATTAAGTCATACATTACTCCGGTAGTAGAAAGTCCATAAACACTTCGTTCAGTATTAGAACTTATCTCACTATTAACACATAAGAAATGGGTATGACCAACATCGAATGAATATAATGATTCAACGAATATTTCTTTTCCTTCAACAGTAAATACAGGAGGATTATCTTCATCCATTTCATAACAATAGAAGAAACGAATGTTAGTAGCATTAATTTTAGAATCATCTCCACCGTCACCAAGAACATATACATTAGCCGGAGTTAAATCATTGTTACCAACAGTTACCATTTCAGCAATATCGTATAGTGGTTCTCTTCCTGCTTCATAATCTAACCATTCATTAATACGATTACCATTCTGTGTCATATCGCCAGTATTAATCATAAAGTAGCACACAGATATGTTACTATTTTCATATCTATTAAAGTCCTTCTTTATTTGTCCGGCAGTTATTCTCCATACATTATATTCATCCCAATTAAAGCCTTGTTGGTCGGAAGTCTGAACAAAGTTAAGAACTTCGCTCCCTGCATTTTCGCTCATAACTACAAATCTACGAATATCGCTCTTATAAGTTTCATCTCTACCTACATAATATTCGTAATAAATATTCTTATCCCTTGTATGAGTATCATATTGTTCTCCTAAATGAGTAAGTATTACTTTATGAGTAGTAAAAGGAGTACCATCAGTAGTTATTGCACGAATACGATTATAATATTTACGAACACCAGTCTCATTTTTAAATGATTCTACTTTAGTCCAATTAGTATAACTACCGTCACTTCTATATGCACGATACCATAAATACTCATCATAGTAACCTACTGACACCCAATTGAAACACCTACTAGCATCATCATTAGGTTCATTAGATTCATTAAAAGTATAACAAGCCTTTCTACCTAAAGTCATAGTAACCTTATTAGGTTTAGTATGGTCTAGTAAAGTCTTATTAAAGAATATATTCTTGTTCTCAAAGCTAGCACGTGGAGTATAAGAATCTACTCTAGGTATTATGTTTGCTTCGAGATTAACAAAGTACATATCATTAGCGTTATTTCTAGCACTAAGAGCTTTAGTAGCTTGCTTAACATTGTCCATAGTATAGTACTTAGTAAATAAGTACTTACTATCAAGATAACCATAAGCAGTATTTTCAGCAGCATCAACTTTATCAGCATCACCAGCATTTAAGATTTGAAGTCCAACTAAATCAATATAACCTTTAGATACCCTTATAGGGGAAGTCGTGTTATTATAAGGATTCGCAACAGAACTAGGTGACGTTCCCCAAGTCAAGAAAAACTTAGCTTTCTTATTATCAAACTTAATAAGATTACCATCACTAGCATACCATTCCATATCATAAGTCTCAACTTTAATACGAGTAGTATTAGTATTCATTACTGAACATTGAGCACCTCTAATTAAGAATGTCGAACCTGCTTTGATATTCCCCCATAAAGGGAGTACTTCCCAGTTTCTACCTTCTGTACCATACTGTAATGATAGTCCATTAAGAGACACATCTTTACCTGTAAGATTACTAAGTTCAACGAAGTTATGAGAGCATGGATTATAACTATATTCATCACTAGTAATACCACCACAATACAAAGAGTTAATATATAACTTTTGTAGATATAGAGTAGTTACATATATCCAACCAGTTCCGGGTTCTTCTTGTCCACCAGTAGGTTCTGCTTGTGGTGTATCTAACTCTTTCTTATATACTACTAGCTGTCCGTTATTATTAACCTTAACACGATATACTTGTCCATTAGGAGCAACGAAGCCAATAGTATCTAATTTATCTAATGCTTCATAATCAATACTGCCGCCACCACCTGAACTAGTACCAGTAAGATTAACAGGTTCTCCATTAATCTTAGTATATAAACGTTTTACATCAGTAGCAATTAGAAGTTCGTAATCTACAAAATTATTAAAGTTATCTTGGATTTCTTTAAGAGTACCATAATGCCCACGAACCGCTTTAGTATTTGGTTCATATTCATCTGTTTCAGGTTCAAGACTTTCACCAACAGCAGCAACTCTAATTGCTAATTGTCCAGTATTAGGGTCAATAGGAGTATATTCTTTTAATATAGACTTAGTAAAAGTATTACTAACATGACCGGGATTTATAATTAAATCTCTCTGATGGACAATAGTATCAAGATACTTTTGTATCACTTGAATAGATTGAATTATAGGAGCTAGCTTTTCATCTTCTTCAAGAGCTGCTCCTAATCCAGAAGTATCTACCCAAAGAGCATTTGTATTAGCAGGAGGACTGTCTTGTATATAAACAGTTTGAACTGGTTCATCTCCACTACCTTGTTGCTTAACTACAAGATTCTTGTTTTCAATACCTCCATTAAACCAATACTCATTAATAATATTATTTTGTTTAATACCTACTGTAAGACCTACTGAACGTAATTCAGGAGGCAATTCTTTCAGAGCTTCTGCAATACTATTATAAGGTCCATACTTAGCATCAACATCAGGTAGAGGATTATAATTATCATCTACACTATTGTTAACAAGAAGCTGACCTATACTTATTCCTTTTCTCATATTATTTATTTCTACAAGTTATACGAATATCATCATCGAATATAGAAGGAGAATATAAGAAGAATACATTATAATGAATACCATCATAAATTCCACCTGGATTATTTGTCTTATAAGCACCTTCTTCTCCGTCCCAAAGAGTAGTAACAAGAGTAGTACCATATTCAGCTTTAACAAGAGTCATTAACTTATCAGGTATCAATAAATAATGGATTTTCTTTTTCTGTTTAATAATAAAAGTATTATTATTACTTCCCGTAATAGTTCTAGGAGTGTTACCTTCAATAGCCATGATATCATTAATAGACATTTTATCAAATACTTGCGGAGCAATATCCGTATGTCCATAATACATTACGTTCATAGCAGGAACAGAAACACATTCTACAATATAATCATTAGAGTAATAAGTCTCTCCATCTTGTCCTTCTACACTAGCTCTGAATATATAAACTTGTCCTACTTCTGCATTAAGAACTAATTCATTGAACTTAACAGGACTATTAACAGATAAACCTGAAGCTATTATATTTTCTCTTTCATTAATTACTTGATAAATAGTAAGAGTATCTTCAACTACATATTCTCTATTAGCTATGACAAAATTAGCTTCATTATATTTTATCTTTTGAGAACCAGTTATAGTAATAGGTATATTTAGTTCAAATATCATAAATACTGGTTTCTCATCAGTAGTATATTCATCACAACCGAATTGTAGAGAACTATTAATGTAATTAATAAGTAAATCTGCTTGCTTCCAATACCCTAGAGTATAAGCTGCACAAGCAGATTGAAACATATTCCAACAGTTAATTACTTGACGATTGATACCTTTACAAGTAGAAGTACAATCTTTAATCATATCTACTCCTAAGTCACTTAACTTAATAAGTAGTTTTTTATAAACACAATTATACTTACTTGGAACATCAAGATAAGTATACATTCCATCTTCGTTCTTTCTCATTGCATTACTATTAATTCGTTATACATTGCAATTAGATTTTGCTGTTGTTCTTCACTAAGTTTAGATTCTACATTAGACATATTACTAAGAATAACCATAGCATTATATCTACATATATCTTCATTAGTAAGAATGAATCCAATGTTGGAGAGGTGTACAACTTGTACACCTCTATCAACCAATTTGCTTTTTACATTATCGAAGTTTATGTCCATTACTTTAATGTATTATTTGTTATATAAGTTATGTAAGACTGAAACTTCAAGTTTATTTTATTATTAAAACTAGATATTTTATCTTCTTTACTAAGATTATCATTAAACACTATCTCTATTATAGACTTCTCTACTGATGACATCCAATCCTTTTTCATATTATCACTAGCCTTTACTCCATTAATCTTATATAAAGCTAAGCTAGAGAATACACTGTAAAACTCTGCATTAACTATATTATGGATATTAGCAAGTATATTATCTTTATTAGTATGGATATGGTTATTAATAACAGTATTAGTAACGAACATTGTCAATCTCATTGCCGAAGCGAGCATAGAATCTTCTATTGCAGTCTTACATTTGTCCTTATCTTTATCTATGATATTCTTTGTAATATCAGTAATAAACGTTGAGACTTGTAGTAATGACTTAGATACTTCATCAAGAGTATTGCTAATAGAACTAACAAACTTTTCGCTTTCAGTCTTTTTCTTATTGTCCAACCACTTATATAGTAGTAGGAAAATAGAAATAGTTATCAAGGAACTCAAGCCTTGATTAAGAGCAGATTCGATAATTTCCTCCATCCCTATTTATGATTAAAGGGATTACTACTAATTTTAACATTAATAGCAACCCCTTTATTAAACTATTACGAGTTATATTTACAATATCTTCTTTAAGCTCCTGCTGCTGCTGCCGGAGTATTAACAGATGCAAATATTGTTTCAAGAGTAGCTATTTGAGCAGCTCCTGTCGGAATAGCAAGATGAATAATAGTCTTAACATTTTCGGTACTACCACTACGAAGGTCACGATGAGGATAGAAAGTTAGTGTAAATACTGTCCAACCACCTGCATTAGAGAATTCCGGCAAAGTATATAATTTACGAGCATCATTGCTAGTAGAATTAATACCTTCACCACCAATACAACGAATCTGTAATTCTTTAAGAGCAGCGTCATCATTAATTGGTTTCATAGCTTTTGTAGTAGTTACTTTTGCTCCAAATAATGAATCTCCTGCAATCAGATTCCATGCTTCATAATCAGTACCAGTTACGGTAATTTTAGCAGCGGCAACACTAGCAGTAAATCCTTCATTCTTACCAAGAGAATTAAGTTGAGTACTTAACTTCTTAGCAATAATAGCAGCAGTATCACCTTCACGAGCACGCTCACTAGCCGACCACTTATAACGTTCATTAAGAACAGTATGAGCTTTAGCCATAGTTAACGTATAATCCTTTCCTTCTACGGGGGTAGGAACAGTAATTTCCGCACTAAATTTAGTTCCGGCAGCATAGACACTCTTAACATAAGAGAAACGTCTAGTATCAATATCAGATACAATATTGGTATACTTGCTCTTATTAGCAAATGCTCCACCACCAACAAACAAGGTAAACATCGGAATGTTCTTAGTAAGAGCTTTCGAGATGATTGCACCTTCGTTGTCGTAAAGAGCAACAGCACCCTCTGTAATACCTGCTGCATTAACAGCAGCTAGAGTAGCGGGAGTAGTAGCTAATGCAACATTATCTGCAAACAACAGTCTTTCCATTTTATTCTAATTTAGATAATTCGTTTGAAACTTTCTCATAACTATTATTATTAGAGATAGCATTAAAGGTATTAACAGCTCTCTTAATAACTTCGTGCATAGCAACATCTGATAGTTCATTCGTAGTATTAGTCGCAATACTAATTAGAGTAGGATACTTAATATAATTAACTAATAACTTATCTATTTCAAATGTTGCAATTACTTCAATATTAGATTCAGTCTTATAACATATAGGACTTATAACAATAGACTTTGAATGATAATCGTTCATCGTCTCACTCACTAAGTCTAAGTCTATCAATCTACAACGATAAGACTTATCCCCCTTAAAGGAGTAGACAGATGTATAGAACATGGGTGTTGGATAGTTGTTTAACTCTATCTTATAACCAGTACCAAACATTATATCTCCTTGTTCAGCTTCAATCTTAATACTAGTATGAAGAGGATTAAGTTCTGTTAATCTTATAACGTTATCAGAGATACCATCGAGTTCACGATTACCTTTACGAGAGAAAACATCTTTCACATATTCGATAGTCTCTAAATTGATTATTTCGTCTACCTGTTCGGGAAGTATTGCTCGCACAGTTTTCATGCCCATTTGTTGAGCTAGAAGCATGAACTCGTTATGTATCTCTGCTACTTTCATAATAAATAGTTATTATAATTTTAGTTTAGTTTCAAGTGCTCTTTTATAATCGGCATTTTCGGGATTACTGAAATAAGCCAACGCTTCTTTCATGTTAGCTCCGATAAATCCACCTTCGGGAGTAAGAACAGTCTGATTAACATCAGAACGAACTAGCTCACCTTTGGCAATAGCTTCTTCAATGAACGCTTGAAGCTCAATTTGTGAATTGTTAAACAGTTTGTTGAATTTCTCCGGCTCTTTAATTGCAAAGTCATCAAGCATCTTTTCTTGGATAGTTCTATCAAGTAACAAGTTAGATAATACATCTTGTTTGTTACTAGCAGAATAACATACGAAAATAGCTTTGAACTTAGCATCGTTATCAATAGCATCAAGATAATTACGTCTTGCTTTGTTAGCTTGAATACGATTACGTTTAAGACGATTATTTTCTCGTTGTTCATCTTTAATATAGAATTTAACACGAGGGTCGAAGCTAATAATAGCTACGTCTTTAGCGACAATAGGATAAAGTAAACAATGACGATATGCTAAGTAATCATCTACTTTAATAGGATGTCCGTATTGATAACGAGTTGCTTCAAGAGCATTAATCTTAGTTACATATTTAGCAATAGCATCTTTCAACTGTTTAGGATTAGACTTTTCAGCATTATCATATTCTTCGATAATCTCTGTTTCATCTATCTTATAGTTCAGATAATCTCTTTTCTTATTCCATTGGAAAGAACAATTAAGTTTCTTTCCTTCACCATCAACAGGAATAGATATGCTATTGAACCAACGTTGAACACGAGTAATATATTCCTGTGAATTAACAGAACAACCAACAAGAGAAGGCATATACGCTTCCATTTCTTTATAGTTGCTAGTTAAGATTCTAGCTGAATTAATACTACCACCAATGCTATCGTGACGGTCAACGATATATCTAGCATTAACTTGACGATAAACAGAATTAATAGTAATATCAGTAGCAAGAGCTATTGTAATATATCTTTCTTCTAAGAAGTCTCTATCTAAACCATCTTCTTTTTTAAGAAGTTGTTCATAGGTTTCTCTAGGAGTTTCCGGAGCTTTAGCCTGTGTAGTAGCACTAGGGCTATTAGTTGGATTATTTAGACTACTGCCGAATGTTCCGGCTTTTGGTGCTTGTCCTTCCATTATAATTTCAATTTTAATTGTTTAACTTAGAGTACGCACTCCAACATGAACATCTTCTCTTGTCTATCTACTTGCAGACCACGAGACATTTTAACTTCATATTGAGACTTATCAATATCCGTAGATATAGAATTGCTAGGAACAGAACCCCAAGACGGTGGAATAGGAGTAAGACCTTTCAATACACCAACAAGGTAAGACTGACCTTTCATACGTACCATACGAACATTACGATTTCCGTTATATACAGAGTTGTCAATGAACATCAGTTTGTGAGATGTCATAGGCAAACCAGTACGAGGATGAATAAGTCCATTAGCTTTTGCTGTTTCAGCAATAGGAGATTTATCCAAGAAAGGAAGATGAATACAAGTAACAGTATGTCCGTCAATAGTTTTATATTTACGGAAGTATTTACCATAAGTAAGACCACCACCTTCTTCACCAATCATTTTCTCTCCAAGAGGAGTAATAAATCCTTCGGACTTAACATCTTCACGGATAGCCATATCGAAATCTTCGATACCACCTTTACCTGCATACAGAGTAATCTCCATAGAACCAGTATCAGTATCCTTATCAACTACGTCACCAATAGTTCTTTTTAGCTTGCTAAGAGGCAAGTATTCACCATAAGTATCATAGTTAGACTCTTCGAGGATTTCAAACATACCAGCAGTTTCGGGAATTGGTTGGTCATTATCCCAATCCTTCATATCAATAGTACCATTAACAGTACGATTGTAACGAGATGTCCATAAGTCAATCTCATTAGAGATACGCATCTGAACATCGAACTGACGCATTTCTTCGTTAATCCAACGAGTGTCAGTACCACCACCTTTAGTCTTGAAAGCATAGCTAACAATAACATTACTAATGTTACCTGCAATTTCCTTGCTATAACGCTTGAATCCTAGCTGGGATTTCATAACACCAGGTCCCATTACATTAGTCTTGTTACCCTTAGAATAAGATTCAGGAATAGACGGAGCTAACATACACCAATACTTACCTTTTTCAAGATTAGCAGGGTCAACATAAGCACTTTTATCAGGATTCTTTAGCTGCAAAGAATACAGATGTCCACCATGACTACCAGCACCATGGTCTCGCATTACACGAACAGCAGTTTTACCATCAGGAGCAAGCAAACCATACTGTTCAATAATAAGACCAGTAGCAAACTCAACCTTAATAGGTTTACCACCAATACCAGGAGTAGTATCACTAGTATCAGCCCAAACAATGTAATCATTGAATCTCTGACGACCCATTGTCTTCCAAGTCCACTCAACAGTAGTAATATCACGAACACCAGCAGCACCTTGTCCTTCTGTAAGGAAAGTTAGCGGGAATCGGTCATCTTCCATACCATAAGTGTAAGTCAGGAAGTTGTTAATCTCTTCCGGTTTTTGAATCATTAAGGCAGCAAGAGATTGCTCATTAGAGTAACCTCTATCATCATATCTACCTCTTTCGACTTCTCTTAATCTGTACATATTTGTTTTAATTTAGTTAGTTCAAGACTAGTTGGTCATTATCAACTGTCTTAGAATTATTACCTTTACTATTGATAATAACAGTCCTTTTACCAGTAGTTTGTGCTGCGGTAGTTCTAATAGATAGAACTTTCTGCTTATTAACAGCCATACCGACAAGACTAGCATAATCGCCACCAGTAAACCTAAGAAATGCTTTAAGTAAATCATCCTGCATACGAGCATTAGAATCAACTTTAGCTTCGTCTAACATATAGGCTGTATTACCTTCATTGTCAACAGGAGTAGACACATACTTCAAGAAGTCTTTGCGACTAAGCATTACTTTCTTTCCGTCTTTGTTACACTGAATTTGTTCAGGAATACTATAACCTGATAGTTCGCCTTTACTAATAGTCTTTTCTACATTATCCCAATATGCTTTCTCTTCGGCAGCAGCAGCAGCTTCTTTAGCTTCTACTTGTGCTTTCTGTTCAGCAAGTCGAGATTCATAAATGCTATCAACAGCTTCTTTAGATTCAACAGCAGTATCATAAAGAATACCGGCGTTCTTACAATAGTCAATGAATTTATTTACATCTCCTTTTTTACCACTAAGTTTCCATTCTTCACGAATGAAAGTAGCTTGTTGTTCTTCGTTATCTTTACTAACAGTAATCTGACTTCTATCAGGAATTTCTACGAAGTCGTCAAGAGTACCGTTAAGTTTAAGATGATTAATAACTTGTTCTACTTGCGGATAAGTTTCAAACAGATTATTAAGAGCAGCAGTTTGAGCTTCTGCAATTCTATTCTGAATTACTGTATCAACATAAGCAGCAATACCTTCTGTATTATTATCGAATACAATAGGATTACCATTCTCATCTTTAAAGTCAGAACCGAAACGAGTTTGTAATTGTTCAAGAACACTTGGTTCAGAACCATTTTGAGATATAAGTTCAGCAAGTTCAGCAGCAGTACGAAATATAGTTCCATCAACAGCAAGAGCATTACCGTTAGCATCAATAGTATAATCTACACCATCAACATTTATAGTATCACCTTCTGATAATACCACTTCTTCCCCCGTAGAGGAGCTTCCTTGCTGTCCTTCTCCTTGTCCCTGTTGTCCTTCTTGGTTTTCACCACCATTATCAACAGTACCAGTATTAGCACCTTTGCCTTGTCCTTGTTGTCCTTCTTGTCCAGCACCTTGTTGTCCCTGTCCGGCAGGATTGCCGTTAGCACCAGAGCCAGTACCTTGACCTCCAGTATTAGCAGTATCGCCAGTATCAATACTACCAGTACTTAAATCTAAATCGTTATTACTACTAAAAGTTCCCATAATAAATATGTTTTGATTATTACTTTCACTCAAATGTAATCTAATAATATGAGAAAGCAAACTCTTACTAGTCTGAATACCCTTATTATTAGGTTTAGAATTGCCCGTATTTGTATTTAAGTATTACTAGAGTTAATCTTATCAGCAGAAACTTTGCGTTCGATACAGGGCAAAAAAAATGAGCCATTTTAAGACCCGTCACGGCATTTTAATGCTTTCCTTTACAGTTTATCCATTCGATAGGGTAAATGCAACAGAGGCAAAGGAAACGCTATCTACGTCGATTTTATGGATACGAAAAACCCTACGGAAAGTTCCGTAGGGCACGTCTGAATCATAGAGAATGGTATATAGCTAATTATAACTTAGTATTCACTTCTTAGTAGAACTAGATTTAGACTTAGAACTATCATATCTATTCTTATTCTCTTTAGCTATCTTTAGTTCATTATCTCTATCTAACGCAGAGTTAATCATATCTAAATCCTTAGCTCGTTTCTTTTCATTTAGTTCAGCTTGTTTCAATGATAGTTCAGCAGAATTATCTTGTGGAGCAGTTTGCACAGGTTGATTAGCTAAAGCAGCCATAGCAGCTTCTGTATCCATTCCTTTAGCAAGTAAATCATAATAACCTTTGATTTCTGCTAGCCTAGCATCTTGTTCTCCCTTAGCAGCTATCTGTTCAAGAACAGCTTTATTCTTAGCTTCTTCTAATTGTTGGTCTAATTGTCTAAGTGATTCTTCATTCTTCTGACGAATCTCTTGATAACGATTAATAGCTAGTTTAAGACTGGATATATTACCGGAAGTAATAGCAGCAACAGCAGACATTAAATCTCCATTTTGACTGGCGTTGAAAGCCCACTCTTTAAGTTGTTCAAACTTCTCTGTTTCTCTATCAGAGTTTTTAGCTTTGATTACGTATTGTCCGAGAGTATGATTATTTACACTAAGAGAGACATATTGTTTTCTATCTGACTTATCATAGTAAGAAGTATCTAATCCATCTATCCAAGCTAACTTGGAATTATTTAAATCTATTAGATATTCGTCCTCACGGAACTTATCGAACATATAGTTAATAATAACTGTGCCCATTGAACCACGAATAATAGCTTCTTCTGTTGTACCTTTACCAGCACTAGTTGCTATTTGTCCATAACGTTGTGGTGTCATATCTACCATTTCACGAGCACTAGCTTTAATAGATTCAATAAGATTAGATATTTCAGTAATATAACCGGAGATATTGGCATCAAGCATTTTAATAGATTGTGCTTTAGTACTATTAATATCTTCTGCATCATCATAAGGAAATATCCCCTCTGCCGCTATATTATAAATAGCTTCTTCTGCATCTTCTCCAAATAAAGATTTAGCTGCAACAAGAATAAACATCTTGTTCTTAGCTATCATCATCTCTCTATGATAAGAGAAGATATTGATTAATATTTGAAATGGAGTAAGTATTTCTACAATAGAGAATCTTCCCATTTGAGGAAGTACTTCTTGAAGTCCACAATACTGCAATCTAACATCATCATCTAATTGGAAAGGAATAGGTTTAGCACCACCTGGATATATACCAAAGCGTTGACCTCCTATACGATAACCTTCGTAAACTTGTGGTTTATATACAGAAGTTATCTCAATATGTCCGAGTTCAGGATTAAATTCAAAATCATCAGGAACAATCATCTCATCAACTAATCCTACCTCATTAATGTACTTTAGTATCTTAACTTGTGTATAACCTCTCCAATTAACATGCCATACTTCTAAAAGTTCTCCGTTCTTTAATCTTAAATCATAACCATCAGAAGGAAATATCTCTCTATTATCATTCTCATAGCTCTTACACTTTTCAGGAAAATAATAAGTATAAGCATTAAGACTAAGTGTACGAGTAGCACCAACTGTACTAGGATTATAATACTTAGTTATAAACTCTAGTTCTTCATCTGATAGTTCATCAGAGAATTGGTCTATTACTTGATTATAACTCATCAACATTCTACGAGCTACAATATCATACTTAGATACCATTTGCTCTCCATTAGGAACAGGAAACATATCAGTAGTTGGAACCCACTCTTTAACTAGCTTTTTACCACGAACAGTATGGAAACTATAAACTTCCCCTGTAACGATATAGTTAAAGTACTCAACTGGAATTATTGTCTCGTTATTAAGAACATCATCAATAACTTCTAATAGTTGCTGAGCTTGTGCACTTATTTCATCTATATAATTATCAATAAAGTTCTTTTCAAACTCTTCTGCATCAGCTGCTAATTGTTCAGGGTCAACCTCTTGTATTGGTTGTCCTTGAGCTTCTAGTTGAACATTTTCAGCTTGTTGTTGCTGTATTCTCCTTTGAAGTTCTTGTTGAAATGCTAACATAGCTCGCTTAACTATATCTTCTCGAATAGCAGCATCACGAGCCATAATGATTTCAGGATTATTAGCACCAACAATAAATTCATGTTGAGATTTAACGTATTCTGATAAATAACGACGAACTACATCATTAATAATATCAAGATTCCTTAGAGTAGCAGGAAATCTTTTAAAGTTCTCCTTCGTAGCATTATAAGGGTTAAGTGTTTTACGATAGAACTCGTCAGGCATTTCTCCATGAAGTATTTCAAGAAGTTGTTCCGTCTTAGTTCTATCATTACACGCTAGTCCGGCAGCAATACAATAATCTATTGTTCTACCAGCCCAGTATTCATCCTTTTCAGAATTAGGGACACGCTGTTTAGGCATGTCCCCAAGTCGAGCATTTAGCTTAGCATCAATCATAACAATTCGCTTAGTTTAATAAGTATATTAATGTACCAATTAATAGCACCCGTACTTATTACTATAACTAGCATTAATACGAATCCTATCATTCCGCCAAGCAATGTAGCTAAAATATCCAAGAAATCAAACTTACCGCCATACATTTTATCTTTAAATTCCATGCCTACGGCTAAGCCTACTACTAACATTATTCCTAGTAATCCACATGGGATTGCGTAGAGGAAATGTTTTAACCTGTTGCTTTCTGTTAACCAACTCATAATTAATAACGTTTACGATTCCAAAAGTTTTCTTTCTCTGTTTGCACTCTCTGTCTATGTTCAAGCTGCTTTTTAGCAAACTTATCATTAGCAGCCCATTCAATACCACGAACAATCATTTCAGATACACGGTCAAAGTTACCAGTATTAGACCATTTCTTTAACTCTAGTATAGACTGATAATCATATATAGTATGAAGAACAAGCATATCACGACCGTCCTCGAACTTCCCTATGGGGGAATACAACATTTCCTTTAACATTCTAAGACCATCAAGTTTAACTGTCTCACTACTAATATCATAACCAATAGTATTAATCTTCTTAGTATTAATATTAGTATCCCATAAATGAACTGGGTGATAACCTAAGTATCTAATAGCTTTCCATTTCTTAAAATTACTAACTGTTTCACCACGGTTAATCTCGACATTAGTTGTACCAAGACAATTATAAGTAACTGCAAAATAATAACAGATTCTATCTGCTTTCTCTAGTTCATCAGGACGACCATAATACACAGCACATAATCTAGGACGATAACCATTATATATACAAGGATTCATCCAAACTTTAATACTATTATGTGAATGTTTATTAGTAAGTTCTTTCTTATCTTTATCAATACCAACAGGGTCATAACTAATACTATATATTCCCGGTGGAGTACCTTTAGTTAGCTGACCTGTCTTTTTATCTATGTATTCTACTTTAATTGGATTAAACCATTTACGAATACAACCTTCAGGGTCTTCATTAGAATGACGAGGAACATTCTTAATATAATCAAAGTAATCCTTCTTAAATACACCACCAGTAGCAGCAATACGTTCATTAGGAATAAACTCGAAGTTATCCGAATCATATTCTACAAACTTACCATCTATATAGAAGTTATATTTATTAGACATTTTTAGTTCTTGCTCCCATTCATCTAATATCTCACTACTAAATATATTCTCACTTACAGAACTAAATGATTCACTAGGCATATTAGCATACTGTCCACAATAACTAATAAACTTAGCGAATGATTTACTCTTAGCTTTTTCAGCAGCACGTTCTTCTTCTGCTATTTGAAAACCAAGAGCTATATCAGAATTACCATCATCATCAAGAGAAGTAAGAGTAGCGATTTGATTATCATCGCCAATCTTATAACCTTCAAGTCCCCAACAATAAGGTTTAAAGTAACCACATACTTCTGCTCTACTATCTTTATCCCATACATTTTCAAATGCCATAAAGTTTCTACCTCTAGGGTCATAAAAGTTTTGCTCAAATGTTACCCAACCTGCATTAGCTTTACCAGCAGTACCCCAAGCATTAAGAAAACCAGTAGTAACAGAACCAGTCTTTAGAGTAGGTTCAGTTACATCCATGAAATCATCGAAGTTCTCAAACTCTGACATTTCCTCACACTTGATTTCTCCGGCATCTTTACCAACAGCAGCAGAAGGATTGTTCTTAGTAGATACAGATATACAAGCACTATTCCAACTGTTATCATCTATAATAGCTGTACTAGGGTCTTTATAACCTAAGATAAAATCACTAGCATCAATCTTAGCTATACCTCTAGCAAAAGGAGTATTAGATTCATAGAAGATAATTTGCTTCTTCATAAAGTCAGATAGACCTCCTGATTGAACCAAAAACTTATTATCACTAGCCGCATGAATAACAGCACGGTTAGGAGTAAGATTGATAAAGTTAGCAGAACCAATAGCTTCCATATAACTAAATCCACCACGTCTTGTCTTATCATTGATAAGAAACATACCATTTTCTCGACAGAACTGTTTGATTAAGAAGTACCACCACTGGCAATCAATAAATCTAGGAAATCCTCTTATCTTACGACCAGTAACCTTACCTTCTTCTACTCGAAGTGTTTTAGTATCTAGTTTAAGAATACGACCATAATTAATAAAATTATAATGTTCACCAGTAATATAGACATCTTCTATCTCACCAGTTCTAGTATCCATAAGACAAGGAGCTTTAAAACCAACAAGTCTACGTAGAGTTTCCTGTTTACGAAAGTTTATATGAGGCATACTATCTACTGCAAACTTAGTATAAACTCCTTCTTTCTCATAAGTAACAGCAGCAGGACGTAAAAGGTCTGTATTAACAAAACGCTTATGTGGGTCAATATTCATTAAGAACCCTCCGCTTTCTCCTATTAAGAAATGGTCGAATGGGTCTTTATATCCACAGTCTCTTGCGTGCTTATATTTCTTTCCTTTATCTTCTTCATAATAATACATGAAGAACGGGTATTCAGACAGTTGCATAGCTTACAATTAATTATTTTAGTAGTATAGCAACAAGAATAGCTAGCACACCTGTACTAGCTATGAATCCATTACGTTGCTTCTTATACTTTTTAGACTTATTATATTCCTTATTAAGATTAACAATAGCTTGATTTCCTAGTATTGTTATCCTCTTTATTTCTTCACGTTGCTTAGATATAATAGAATCCTGCAAGTAGCTATCTTTAACTTTTAGTTCGTATAACTTCTTGTAGGATTCATATTGACTTTTATACTCTTCTGAAAGTATTAACTTTGCATTGGCTATTCTTAATACTTCTTTATCTAGGCGTCGCTTCGCTCCGCCATCCCCCGTAAAGGAGTAGGATTGCTGTAAACTATCTACCTTCGTCTCCAACCTTTGGATTCTCAACTCCGATTGGTTTTGACACAAGATATATGAAGCGTTCGAGAATAGCAATACTATCAGTATCACTAATTGCTTTATCAAATTCTTTCTCATACTGATTAGTATTATTAAGAGTATTGAGAATAGAATCTATTACTAGTTGTAAACTATCTCTTTTTGTTTTTATTTCCTGATATATAGTATCAGGAACGATAAGTGGGACTTCTACATTTTCCTTATTAAAAACAAAATTGTTTAATACTCCAATTATAACAAATGGGATTACTACTATTAATAGTCCTATTCCAATACTCTTTAGTTTCATATTATTAAGTCTTTTTCTTCTAACAACGTGTAAGTAAATACATCGCCCCACAAAGGAATTGCTAAGTTAACTATATTCATAAGTTCTCTGAAATTCATACTTCTAGCTAGAACTTGACAGCCAGCAGACCAACCGTCAACAACAACACTTGATTCTCCTGCTTTATGAATATTAATACCGAACATTCCTTCTTCTATTGTTGATTCATCACAATCAAGATAGAAATCTTTATTAGCATCACGGAATACTTTAACAGGTTTATGTTGAACAAGAGCAAGATATTGTCCCTTATGATAACCTTTCTTAAAACAACCACGATACTGACCAGGAACTAGAATTGCACAACCTTTAATATTAACAGGATTAGTAAGACTTTTATAACCAGGGTCAGTAGTACAAGGATATATAGGAGTATATCTCTTACCATTAGCTGTCCAATAATCAATTATAAAAACATCATTGAACTCATTACCATGTTCTTTGGAACGAACACCAATAAGATTAAGATTATACTTACCTTTATCAAAGTAAGAATAACCTTTATTCTCTAGTGTCTTTCTCCAATCAACAGTACGACACCTATCTATTAATAAATTATTATATTTAGACATGATATTACATTTATATTATACAAATAAATTCATTTGTTGTTTCTGACTTCCATTAACAGTTTGATAACGGATATTAAGCATAGTATCTATTTCAGGTTCTAATCTAGGTATCTTATACCACTTAGCTGTTTCACTTTTACTTTCATCAATATGAAAACCGTCTTTAAATCTTTGAGGTCTACCATATTGGTTAAGAACAAATGGAACTTCAATATGACAAAGAGCTAAACCACGACAAGGCAAACCAGTAATAAGATGAACCATTTTAGCATATAGATTTAACTGCAAGGCATAAGTAGTACCATTACAATTAGGTAGACCACCAAACGGTGGAAGTAGAACATCTTCGGGCTTATGAACCCATTCATCTGTTTCTTGTACTGGACGAACAGTTTTATCTTTCTTATAGTATCCTGCTTGAAATCTAAGACCTGTACGATTAGTTTTCCAATCAAGAATAACAAAACCATCTTCACGAATAGGAAGTATATCAATAGTTCCACTAAGAAGATACTTAGGAAGAAATGCTCCTATCTCTGAATATATCTTATAATCTCGTTCAGTATAGAACTTAAATACTTTATATATTTCAGGATATTTATTTTCAGTATGTTCAATGAAAGCATCAACATCGAGAAGTCTTACATGACTATCAACAACATCTAAATCAGCAACAGTAACCATCTGTTTACTTTCTTGTTTATTCAGATATTTAATAGCATTAAAGAATTTACTATTTTGACGAATACCATCTTCAAAACTATTATGATAGACATTACCCATATCACAAGCCTTATCTCTTATCTTATCCCATTGATTCTTTATATCTTTGATAGAAGTATTTTCTTCTTTAGCCTTATATTTAGCCCAATAATTAGAATCAAACTTAGGAACATACGAATGAATAATAGTAGTGGCACTAATATAAGAATTACCACAATTATCAGTATACTTATGAGTAGGCTCATCAAAGTATAACTTAGTTTGCTTATATTCAGGTTTAACCGGTATCATTTTGTACTTTCGTATTTCCCCCGTAAAGGAGTGTTAACAATACTATCGCTTACCAATCCTAGCTCTCTCTTTTGAGCTTCTACTTGAGCTTCTAAATCACTAGCATCTTTAGCAGACATAGAACTAGTAACTACTTTACCACCACGAGCTTTCTTCTGTTCTATTTCAAGAGCAGCAGCTTGTTTAGCTTCACCTAAAGATTTAATCTGATTAGGAATGATATTAATAATACCATTTAGCTTAGTTATCAAATCAATAACTGGCAAAGTATCTTCGGCTTGTATACCTGCATTAAGTTTATTAGTAAGTTGCTCACTAAGTATATTAGCTGCACGAGAACTATTATGAACTGCTCTAAGAATAGTTTCAAGAGCTTCGCCTGCAACGCCCATCTTATCTTCATGATATCTATCAACAAGACGAAGAATAAGAGCATCTGGTTGCCAATCATTAGGAAGCCAACCAAAAGCTTTCCCAACTCCAATCCCGGATCTTATTGATCGGCAC
>ENA-OPAP01000146-OPAP01000146.1-human-gut-metagenome-genome-assembly--contig:-NODE-146-length-59042-cov-10.632411_pt1 | contig 59042 bp, 54 predicted proteins | sample MGYA00241059_ERZ501434 | MGnify/ENA primary metagenome ERZ501434 (study PRJEB25962, sample SAMEA1967055) | human gut metagenome | biome: human gut; feature: human-associated habitat; material: faeces...
GTATGCATAAAGGGAAATTAACAAATATTAATCCCCCAAGAATTACAACTGAGCCCATATAAAGGTTTTCCTTCCGCAATGTGTGCCGATTAATTCATGTTTGGGATGTATCTCATCTATTCTTTCCGAACCCTTGTAATAGGTTATACATACCGGTTCATTGACTTCGCAAACTGCACATACTTCTTTTATGTATTTGTTCATCCGTTGGTTGACAGGGACAGGAAGCGCATAGATACCCTTTATGTCCTTGTATTTGTCCAATATGGTTTTAGAGTACTTATTAAGTTCTATCTTTAGCGGCTCGTCTGTCTTAATCGTTGTGGTGGTAATATACCCATCGAAGACGTCAGCTTTCTTAAGGTTTTTCACGTCAGAATATCGCAGGGAGGTGAAGCACTGGAAACAGAATACGTCTTTCGCGATTTCAAGATGAGGCTCATCCGGGAATGATGAGTTGTACACTCTAATTAATTCGTCCCATTCGAGGTATATCACCTTTGACGGAATCGTTTTCAGTTTTTCTTTAAATGTCATAAATGCAAGTTCTTTATTGATTCCTTTGTCCGCTGCCCACCTGAGAAACCATTTGGTCAGATTGATATACTTCTTCGCGGTACGGTTCTTCATTCCGACTTCATCATCTATCTCTACGTTCATCAAGTAGTCAACAAGCTGGGATAATCCTTCGTGTGTGAGGTCTGCGAAGGTAAGATTGGGGGCAAACTTCTTTAAATGGTTCATTGTGGTTTTGTGCCTCTTATATGTATTCTCGGACCAGCTGTTTTCTTTACCCTGTTCCGTAATGAATTGCATATAGTAATCGAAGATGGTTTTTTCTTCTTTTTCTATAATTCTCCCATTCCTTCTATTGACTTCATTCCGAAATTCATCCGTGGAGGGTATATGCTCGGTTTGCTCGAAAAAAAAGAAGGCGTCATTAATCAGCTCTTCGAATCGGTTTATCTCGGCATTGATGGTCGATGCCGGTACCTTTTTCTTCCCATGGGTAGTGTTTACCTTGCATCGCTGGGCTTCAGCTACCCATTTGTTGTTGTCTACTCGATAGCCAACATTGAAGGCTACTGTGTTGCCGTTCCACTTAATCCTATATCGGAGTTTGGAATCGGGCTTGCCTTTCTCCTTGTCCAGGAGAAAGGTAGTTGTTCGTTTGATGTTCATATGCTATTCCATATTAAAAATAAAAAAATCAAAATATTCATCGGATCGTCTTATTTTTAGAGTCCATCTATTTTTTAATTCTTTATCAGGCTCAAGAATTATACTAGTATATAAGCCGGATTGTAATTCTATGCATGAGGTGTATACATAATTCCCTTTTTCATTTATATGGTAATCTTTAATTTTATAAGTAAAGGCTGTATAGCCTGATATTTCAATATTAACGATTTCGTTTTCGTATACATTTATAAAAGCAGTATTCGAAGGAAATTTATTGCTAGGGGTCTGAATCAAATTAGATATAACTTTTGATTCTAATATAGCATGCCTTCCTTGTATCAGTTGTGAAAACGATAAAGTAGGAATTATAACGAAGATTGATAATAATAGATATTTCATAGTGAATTTGTTATTTTTTAATTTTGATAAATTTAAGTAGGCAAGCTAGGCATTTGCCAGAAGATGCCGTAGTAATAACAGTATTAAGTTGCCTTCTCAGTTCTTTAATTTCTTTTTCTTGCTCTATTATAATGATAGCAAGTGACTTGGTATTAGTTTTCATTGTTTTTGATTAAATTTGCGATAATTCTAAATTTAAACAATGGAATAATATATTTTGTTTTAAAATCATGAACTATTCATAATTGGTTGCTGTTTTATTATTATATTCAAATAAAAAATATGGAATTTATAATTATTATATTGATTTTATTTAATCTGTTTTTAATCATAGCTTATTTCCGTTTATTCTGGAAGGTTAAAAACTGCAAGAGACAATATAAAGAAATTGCGGAAAGTAATAAAAAACTCCATAGATTGATAGCTATTAAATACTTGGAATTTTCATTGAGGTTTAATCCAGAATTGAAAGAAAAAATCTAAGGATAGGTATACATCTATCGTCATTGAGTTGGTTTAGTGTATGAATAATCGTTACTATGCTTTCTTTATCCATACTTGCTATTGTTTTATCATCCTTATGTTTTTCGTAGATTTCGAGAAAGAACTTAATACTCGTTTCTTTCATATCATCTGCCGCCATATCTTTAGCTATTCCAGAAGACTGGATAGCACAGAAGATTGCAGAAGCGTAATTTTTCTCAATCATGTCTATACGTGCGTTCGATACGGTGTTAGCATATAATATAATATTGTTGGCGCGTTCTTCTACTTTGGAAAGTTCTTTGACTATGTTCTTTTTCATAGACTCAACAGAATTGTTGATTTTATTGTCAATTGATATCACAGTCCATATCTGCCATCCTAAAAGTATTGTCACCAATATGGATAATACACCAGCAATAACTCCGAGATAATCTATGTTGATAGGTGTATATCTAGGAGAAGAAATCATTATGGATACTAGACTAACAATGATTGCACCAATAGAGAGATAGCAGCTCCAATATTTTGATATATAATCATTCATGTTAAATAGCTTCTTTTAGTATATCCTTATAATCTGATACCATTTTTTCTTTCTCTGAAAGTTGTGCATCTTTAATCATCACTTCTATTCTTAATTCTCTATTCTCTTGGTCAAGTTTTTTGTTATCATTCCGAATGTCTCTTAAAAGATTGGCTATTCGTTCACTGCCTTCGGACAATTCAATGATCTGATTCTTGAGATTTGCATTTTCTTCCACAAGTTCTTTCATCCTATTTATGGTATCATTATATATATGATAGAGTATGGATGCTTCGGGTGTATCTCCTACTGCGTTGATGAGTGCAGGTTGAGGCTCAACTATCTGCTCATGTTGAGGCTTAATCATATCACCTTTACCACGGAGAAGCCATTCAGATGATATGTCTTCAAATGAATTCAAAATAGATTGAACTATATCAAGGCTTAATTTTCTGTCTCCGGCTAATTGCTGATTGAGGGTGACTTGTTTTACACCTATTAATTCAGCAAACTCTCTGACTGACTTAGATTTAGCTCTTAAAACTTCTTTAACTCTATCTATCATAAGTTTACAATGTCTTATTTAAAACGTTTCTAAATATTCATTTTGAATAAAACTTTTAAGCCATTTTTATTGTTTTCTATTCAAATGAATATAACTTTGCATCCGTAACCAATCAACAATCGGTTGCAAAAGGGTATAAAAATGGCTGTCACGGTATAAACCGTGATTTTGTTCGCACCAAAATTGTTCCAACGGCAAATATAGTGACTTCCATTTTAATATCCTAAAAATCAGATTAAAAAATAGACGATACGGTTTAGTGGTGTTTACCGTAAATTAGGACATAAATAAAGCTCTTGCTAAGTATCAGCCAAACACCAATTATGCTGAGAACAGCGAGGGCTTTTCTTTTTAAGAAAATGGAAAAGAGATATGTATTGACATTGAAACAGCGTCCTGAAGGAACGTATGAGGTAAAATTGGATAATGGGCTTAATGCCATAATATCTGATAGAATTCCTCATGAATTTGTGGATATTTTTGAAAGTAGCGAGATAGGCCTTGTACGATTTATGATAGATAGTTTTTATAGCGCGAATTTCAAAGAGATTTGTGTAAGTGAACCGAAAGAATATGAAGCGGTAAAAATTGCATCAGAAGAAACTTCTCAAAGAAGTAGTAATGATATTGAGTTGAGGAAGGAGATCGTTAAGCTATTGTCAACCGGTGTTACCGATTCAGACTTTATTTATCGCGTGGATTCTATCTATAACTGGATCAAGGAGGGTAAATTATGATACCAATTGAAAGACGGATAAGCGATGATACCAGGTTGATAGATCTAACCGTAGGGGAGCTGAAAGAACTCTTTGAAAGCATGGTTCCAAAGATTACACCTGTGGTTTCCACGCAATCTAAATCAGAGAAGCGATTAGTATATGGTTTGAAAGGAATTAAGGAGTTATTCCACGTGTCAGATTCCACCGCCCGAAAATTAAAGAACGGGCCAATAAAGAGGGCTGTTTCCCAATCAGGCAGAACGATTGTAGTAGATGTGGAGATGGCGTTAAAATTATTTTCCAATAAATCTTAATGAGGTATGGCAGTAGGAAAGTTGGCGTTAGCCATGGCGGAAGAGCAGGAAGCCCGCAAGTTGGTTTCTTCCCTGGAAGAAGAGTTGTCGAATGATATTGGGAATTTTTACGAAAAGGTAGCCAAATTGAATTGCGCTCGTATTAATCACGCAAGGAAGTTGGACTTACTGAGGAGAAAAGTAATGAAAGCTAGAGGTAATGCTGATAGATTACGACTATGAAGAAGGTGACGAATATATCGATAAGTATATGCTATGAAAGCGAGGCTGTTAAAGAAGGCTGTTCGCGTTTAAAGTCAGTAAGAAGATCGGTTCTTGTGAATGGGCTAAAAACCTATGAAGATGAGATGAGTCCTGATATGTTTGTTTCATGCCAGGACCCGATTAGGAAGCTGGAAGAGTTTTTGGTCGGAGTAGAAAGGGGCAAAATGGACGAAAAATTAAAAAAGCATATACGATTAAATCAAGATGATGAACAAGATAACGAAACAGATACTGTGGATAATAGCAGCCGTGATTCTGCTGGGCGTTGCCGGCAAGTGTGACCATGACGAACAGGTTATCTACAACATGCCTGACGATGTATATCAGGCATTGAAGAAAGAGTTAGGCAATCCCTCTGATGGTCAATTGGTGGATGAGTACATCAGGAACCGTGCCCATTGGGATAGCATAGGGAATAGTTTTGAATATTAAACAGTAACGTTATGAAAGAATGGTTTACAGGCGTGGTAAGAGGTATTTCAATCTTGCCTAATGGTAAGAGGAAAAAGGTAAGTGATACTTACCTGGTTGACGCCATGGGCTTCACGGAAGCCGAGAATGTATTGGTTAAGCATTGCTTCCCGCTGTATGGAGAAGCTAAGGTCATGACCTTGAAACGGGAAGTCATTGAAGAAGTATCCGGTTTTGACAAGGAACAGTGGTGGAAGGTCGTTATCGGCATATCGGATATCACCCCGAAAGGCAAGGTGAAGATTTGCAGATATAACCACATAGTGTCTGCCGATAACGTGTCTCAGGCTAAAGAGCTCATCACAGAGCGAATGAAAGGAACTATAGGCGATTGGAAGATACTGAAGATAGAGGTTACCCGGTTTAAAAATATAATTATCCATTCCGATGGTACATCCAAGGATGAATTACGATAAGTTTTAGTTTAGGTTTAGCCGTCTAACCTGTGAGGGCGAAGCGGCACAAGGGCGGTTAGCTCAGGGGTAGAGCGATGGCAGTTATCGAAGAGTTGTGTGTTTTTAATCTCTTTTCATGATATTTGGTAGTTAAGTTTTTTTCTTCGGCAAAGCTATAGGTCGCGAGTTCAAGTCTCGTACCGCCCACGCATTCAAACTGAATGCCATATAGGTTACTCATTTTATCCCGGTGTGGCTTGATTGCCTATCCGGGAGCCATTAAAGCAAATAATTATGAAATTAAGAGAAATACCCATTCCTACCGGATGCACACGAGTATCCGTGGAGCAGGAGAATGACAAGATAGTTATCTTGTTTGAAGGCAATAACAAGGAGTTTGTATTGGATTTGACCGGGGAAACCGAGTCCCCTCCTGAAATCGGAGACCTTGCAATATTTTGGAATGCCGGTAAGGAATACCTGGCTGTCATTGCGCTGCTGGCGGACAAGGAATGGGTGCCGGAAGCTGAAAAGTATCCTTATAAGGCAAGTAGTGAAGAGTGGTATAGCCACGCAATCAGATTCCGTAATCTCTCTCAATTTGTAAAAATAATCAAACATAGATTTAGAAATGCTCAAAAAAACAAATAATGCATCTCTCAAGAGGACCGCAGATACCGAATTTTCCCGATATATCAGGCTTCGCGATATGATACCGGGGACAACCGTATTCCGTTGCATATCATGCGGGTTGATTAAGCCGATAAGTCAAGCTGACTGTGGTCATTACATCAATCGTCAGCACATGAGTACAAGGTACAATGAGATGAATTGCAACGCTCAATGCAGAAGCTGTAACCGGTTTGACGAAGGCAATATACAGGGATACCGAAGAGGGCTGATTAAAAAGTATGGCGAACAGAAGGTATTGTTGCTCGAATCGATGAAGAATGATTATATGAAGTATTCCGAAGCTGAATACCGGATATTGATTGCCGGTTATCGGTCAAGATATAAGAAGATATTGAAAGAAAGAAACTTGAGCTTGGCATGTTTGACAAAATGATTTTCAAGGCAAAGATAGACACAGCCGATATAGATACCATTGTCCTTAAAAACTACCTGGAACAGTGTACCGAAGGCGATGAGATCTATTACAAGTCTACGGCTTATGCGAATTTCGATGGTTGTTTCATCGAAATTCGGGGCGATACATTAAAGTGTAAGTGCTCTATCCACAAGTTATACAGCAGGGGGAAATCGGGCAAGCTGGACAACAGCCGCCCGATGACCTTCAGCCATGCCGGACGGACGATCAATGAGTTGCTCTTAAGGCTATGTGCGAAGATAGAGAATGTAATAGTGACATACTATGAGATAGGGGTGACGATGAAGATGTCCATGCCGGCAGATGCATACATCAGACAGGTGGAGGAAGCCGCCGGCCGGGTGTTGTGGAACGATGCCAATTACCCGGAATTCCGGCAAAAAACTACGGAGAAGAGCAAATATTACCGCAAGGTGCTCAAGATCTACGACAAGAGTTTTGAGGCAGGAGAAAAGGGACGGAATGTGGGTGCCAATATCTTACGTATCGAGACCGTGTATAAACACCAGTCAATACCGTTGGCGGAACTCCTTGATAATACGTCCCTGAGCAAAATCGGACGGATCTTTTACAAGGATTGGTCGGAGATGCAGTTCGTCAGGGAATTGCAGCCGGCAAAGGGCGTAAAGCTGTCCCAACTGGATAAAGCCAGGGAAATTCAGAGGATTGGCGTCACTCGATATAAGGAAAGATATAAGGCGTTGTTTCAGGCAGGGAAGTTGACGAAGAAGCAATGGGAAACCATCCGCGTGTTTGCCAACAATTGGCACAACGAAAAGGATAAGTATATCGAAGAGATAGGTCCGCTTGAAGCAGAATTCAAGGAAAAATTGCTTGCGGGATTCCAATCAGGGTCGATTACACCAATTAAGAAAAGAAGATAACTAATTGATAATCAATATTTTACATGATTTACAAAAAGCACCATAAGGTGCGGATATAAAATATTGGGAATCAATTGATTACGAATAAAAAGATATAAATTTAACAATTTACGGCAACTTGTCCTATACTGCCCGAAGGGTAGTCGGAACGACTTAAGAAGGCAGTAAAAAATAAGGAGGATAAAAAATGAATTGCGAAATAAAAGGAAGAATTACGGCAGACTTGGGAAAGAGAACAGGTGTGAAGGATGGTAAGGATTGGGAATGCCATGAGTATATCGTCACAGAGATGTTTCAATACGGGAAGAATATGAAGTTCTCAATATTCAGCTCTGATGGACCGATTAGCACTCCCCTGTCGATTGGTGATGATGTGACGGTGAAGTTTAACGTTGTTGCAAGAGAACACCAGGGTAAATGGTATAATGACGTAAGAGCATGGAGTGTACAGGTAACAGGTCATCAGTAGTGACGATTTATTGGCAGACCGGGAACAGGGAAGCGATTAAGGCGATAGTTGACAGGTTTAATCTTCCGTGTTACATGTCGGTCAATCGGGAAACGAGATGCAGGATTAGTGATGATGATATGCCTCTCTTAATGGAATGTGAGAAAAAAGGATTAATCAAACTCAGAAACAAACAGGAATCATGAAAAGAGAATTAACACCTGAGAATATTCAGGAACTGAAAGAGAATCAAATATTCGTTTTTGGAAGCAATATGAACGGCAATCACGCCGGAGGTGCAGCTAGATTGGCAGTTGAGAAATTTGGCGCAATTATGGGAAAGGCAGAAGGAATACAAGGTCAGTCCTATGCTATTCCTACGCTGGACAAGGATATGCAGAAAGTAACTGAAGAAGAACTGCTGGTATTTTTAGAAAACTTCGGGAATTACGCTAACGAGCATCTGGAAAAGGAATTTCTTCTCACTGCCATTGGTACCGGGATAGCCGGATTTGACGCCAACTACATGGCGTACATGGTACTTAGAGCAAACCTGCCGGGTAACGTTACCCTGCCAAAGGAATTTATCAAAATCAAAGGATACAAAGGTTTTAACCCCGATATGACATGTAGGGATTTTCAATATGAAGAAGGTAAGGACTATGAAGAAACAGGCGATATAATGGCTTGCGGTAACGGATTTCACTTCTGCCTCCATCCGTTGGACGTGTTCGGTTACTATCCACCTGCCGAAGTTGGTATGAATAAGTTTCACGAGGTTGAGGGAACTGGCGATATGGACGTAGATACGGATGATACGAAAATTGCTTGCTCAAAAATCCACATAGGAGCGGAACTAAGTATTAAGAGTATTGTAGACGCAGCCGTTAAGTTTACGTTTGAAAAATGCAAGCGGAAGAAGGGTAAGACAGCCACCGGCGACCAAGGTGCAGCATCAGCCACCGGCGACCGAGGTGCAGCATCAGCCACCGGCGACCGAGGTGCAGCATCAGCCACAGGCAAGGATAGCATTGCTCTTGCTGCCGGATACGAGTGTAAGGCTAAGGGAGCTATAGGTTGCTGGATAGTCCTCGCAGAACGTGGAAAATGGAACGGTAATACCTACCCGATTAAGGAGGTTAAGGCATTTGAAGTTGACGGGGAAAAGGTTAAGGCTGACACATGGTATATGCTAGTCAATGGACAGCTTAAGGAGGTTTAGCGGGAGTAATTAATTCAAATCCAAGATAGATATGAATAAGGAAGAATTTCTGAGCAAAAGAGATGCCATTGATTTAAAGCTAAAAGAATTGAATGGCGAAAAGGAACAGTTGGAAAAGGAATACATTGAATCCAACCAAGGATTCCCTATTGGAAAAAAGGTCTGTATAACGGTCCCGGCTCATGAAAGGTTTTCTCTTTTGAGAAATGAAAGGATATTGCTCCCCGAAGCGAAGAAGTTAGCCTATATTGCATATTATGAGATTGATGATAACGGAGAGGTTGTTCCCTCTTTAAGGCAGTTGGATTACAATGGGGGCATGTCAGAAATGCCTTTATATGTTAATTTTAAAAAGGTTATAATTGAATTAATGTAAATCAGAACAGAGATGAATACTAAAACATTTCAAGAAGTCGCCAGGATTTGGAGTGCTGCGAAGCAACCTATTATAAAGCATGCCACGATGTGCGCGTATATGCTTACCCTTCAAACCCATTTACTCCCATATTTTGGGACGGCGACAGCTATATCGGAAAGCGACGTTCAGAAATTTGTTCTCGACAAGCTTTCCTCTGGTCTTGCTAAAAAAACCGTAAGGGATATTGTGGCGGTGCTGAAATCTATAGTCAAGTATGGTGGGAAACATAAGTTATTCCCTTATGAGGAGTGGGAGATAAACTATCCTACAGATACCGAATCTCACCGTTTGCCTACTTTGTCCTTAAACCATCAACAGATACTGATGAGCCATCTCACCGAATCCCCAACTCCTAAGAATATAGGCATTCTGCTGTCTCTGTGTACCGGCATGAGGATTGGAGAGGTGTGTGCCCTGCGATGGGAAGATGTGGATTTCAGACAGAAGGTAATCACCATTAGTTATACAGCAGGAAGGATATACAACTGCGAATCAAGAACTACGGAAAGGACTTTCACTTCTCCCAAAACACGAAATTCATACCGGGAGATACCTATCTCAAAACAGCTTCTCTTTGCCTTGAAGGAAGTAAAGAAAATATCTCCGTCCCGATTTGTAGTAGGAACATCAGAACGTCCGGAAGATCCCCGTTCTTACCGTGATTTCTTTGCCCGGCTCTTGAAGCGTCTGAATATTCCGCACATTGTGTTTCATGGACTCCGGCATACATTTGCTACCAGATGCATTGAAAGTCAATGCGATTATAAGACAGTGAGTGTAATTCTTGGACATTCGAATATCGCTACCACACTCAATTTATATGTGCATCCCAATCTCAATCAGAAACAAAGATGCATTGAGCGAATGAGTAACTTTTTAAAAATTAAATAACCCTCAAAACATAGCAGATATGAAACAGAAATTAGAAGAAGCAGCAAAAGAATATGCAGAATCAGTAATTGATTTATTCGGAACAAACGGAGTTCCTAATGGCGTTTCCGATATTAAGGGAATGATTGCTCTTAGTTTTGAAGATGGCACATCATGGCTTTCAAGTCAGATTAAATCTATCATCTTGGATGATACGTTGACAGATGGGGAAGTCATAGATAACATTAGTGAGCTATTGAACCAACAAGGATGTATTGGAGCGGATTAAAGAGAAAGGAAATTGATTATGAAAGATAAATCGAAATTAAAACATATAAGTATCCAATCTAAGGTGTCTCCTGAAGCGGCTGCATGTTTGGATGATATTGTCAAAAAGTATAAGTTTAAAAGTAGATATGAGGTGATGCAATATCTACTCACTGCGTTTTTGTCATACGTCAATCCTGATTACGGTGTGTCGGAAGATATAGATATATCATACGTGAACGAATTGTCAAAAGTATTTGAAGATTTCGAAAACAAAAAGAACAGAGTTATATCAACGAAGCCAAGAGGCAGGAAGTCATTAAGGATGGTAGGCTCGATATATATATTTAGCGAAATCGGTAAAAGAGGATATGTGGCAAGGAATATTAAGATAAACGGGGATGATATACATACCAACTCAAGGAATAGTGCATCATTGGAAACAGTGGTAAGACTCCTTTTCCCCTCTATAGCATCCCGATTAGACGGTATTGGCCGTACTATAGGAGAGTGTAGATATGAGGATATCATATCAGACTTGATAGAGCAATGCGGGATAACGGGTGAAGACAAATTACAAAGTGAGATTAGCAATGAGCTGAATCACATATCGCCAAGGATTGAATATGGTGTGGTCCCTAAAAAAACAAGAAGTAAAAGTGTTGATGATGAGCAAGGATTATAATTATAATAAGATGATCCAGTCAAGAGATTGGCTCATCTTGAGGAAGAAGAAGATTGGGAATAGCCCATTTTGCGAAGAGTGCTTTTCAAAGGGGATTATAACTCCTGTGTCTGAGGTTCATCATGTTGTCCCTGTCGAGAGCGGAAGCAATGTGGAGGACATGAGACGATTGATGTTTGATTATAATAATTTGAAATCGCTGTGTCATGAGTGTCATACAAACATTCATGCCATGATGCATTCGCATTCGAAAGAATATATTAAAGAACGCTCAAGGAAGGACGCAGAACGATTTGCAAAAAAATATTTTGAATGACCGAGGGGGGGGGGTTTTAAAGCCCCTACTTTTCTCAAATCCTCTACTCCTACCCAGAGAGATTTTTAGGATTCTGCGTTTTTTCTGTGGGGGTAAAATAGGGATTGCAAAATACGGGTCGGAATCAGCAAAAGTAGGTAGTCTTAAAATATTTAACTATATGGCTAAAAAAAAAGCGAATAACGAAATCGATAGTTTAAAAAGGTATATAAGGGGCATTCTCCAGGAGCGGGATAAATACTCAAAAGAAATGAGCTATCAGATAGAACTACTTGCTTCTGATCTTTTGGTTTTTCGTAGGATTCGCGATGAGGCTCTTAAGGAAGAAACTACTTTAACTGTTATTGAAAAAAGTAGGGAAAATTGTGACCGGGTGAAGGAAAACCCGGTGTTCATTTTGATGGCGAGATATGCCGATAGGGTTAGGAAAGATCTAAGATCGTTGATGATGAATCAAGAGATTCAACCGGGCGGTGAAGCCGGCAAGATAAAGGAAGATGATCCGTTGTCAAGACTAATGGAGCATCTTAATAAGGAAGATGATTAATGATGAATGAGAACGTAACTGCGAAGGATTTTAAACAAGGGTTCGTTGATAAGCTGCTCAGTATAGACATTGAGAGTTATCAACTTGATTCTATAGATCTGAGGTTGCAGACTTATGTTTCCCAAGTGTGTAATTCCCCTGAAAATCATAATTTATATGAGATATTAGCCTTGTTGAAGTTCTTTCGATTGATGGATAATTACGTTTTCCGTCCTTCTAAAGTCAAGCGGTTCGTGAAATTGTATGAGTCGCTGAAATTCTCCGGGATGGATGGGCGAAGATGTTATAAGTTGACTCCGATACAGTACTTTCAATTTGCTTCGATATTAGGATTTTACCATTGGGAAGATGTGGGGGATGCAACAGGGAAGCCGGATGATTTGGAAGGTAAATATCAGCGCGTGCTTGACCAGAGAAAATACGAACTGCGGCGGTTGGTTCGCGAAGCGATACTTTTTGTACCAAGAAAGTTCTCGAAAACTACAAGCACGGCATCATTGGCTGTTAATGAGATGTTGTTTGGCGATGTGAATGCGCAGGCTTATACCGCTGCAAACTCTTACAAGCAGGCGAAGATCTGCTTCGGGGAAATATCGAAGATAATCAGGCAGTTGGACCCGAAAAAGAAATACTTTAAAGCGACACGGGAGACTTTGAATTGGAAACCGAATAAGTTTGAAAGAGAATCGTTCGTTGAATGCTTGACGGGTGGTGGTGATACCAAGGACGGGTTAAATGCCTCATTGGTAATATTCGATGAATATGCTCAGGCGAAGTATGTGAAGGATCATTCGGATGGTGCAGAATTGCTACAGGTCCTTACATCATCTATGGGTGCAAGACGTGAACCTCTGACGATTATAATTACAACCGCAAGCCGCGTGGAGGATGGTCCATTTGCATTGGAGCTGGAGAATGCGAAGAAGGTATTGTTGGGTGAGTATAATGATGATTCTCAATTTGCCAGCATCTTCCAGCCCGATGCGTGGGAGATGGATGAAGAAAGCATGGGGTGCCCCGCTGTGTGGAAGAAGTGCAATCCTCATATCGGTATTACAGTCCAGGAAAGTTACTATACCCAAAGATGGGCTAAGGCCCAACGTGATGCAGAGGCGATGATAGAGTTTAAGACGAAGCTTTTAAATATATTCGTGTCAGGAGGCATAAAAACTTGGATTTCCCAAAATTTAGCACGTTCCCTTTCCGTTAATTTGGATCTTGACTCAATAGATGGACGGCCGGAAACTATGGTCGCTATGGACCTTTCTGTAAGTGATGACTTCTCCGTTGTCGCTTATAATATATATAGCAGGAAATTGCGTAAATTCTTCGTGTGGCTTGATTGCTATATTCCGGAAGAAACCTTGGAAACCCATCCGAACAAAGAGTTGTACAAATATTGGAGGGATGCCGGCTATCTGAAGATTTGCCCGGGAGCTGTTATAAGCGACTCCATGATAGTGGAAGACGTGTTAAAGCGTAACAGGTCGCTATGTATCTGCCAGATAGGATATGACGCATACAAGAGCCAGGAGGTGGTGAATGCATTATCGGCTGCGATATCGTCTACCGGTACAGACCCGAGTAGGATTTTGCGTGCAGTCCCTCAGACGTATGGGGCATTTACCTCGCCCGTAGAAACGTTTGAGATGGCGGCAAAATCCAATCCGCCAAAAGTCGCTTTGGCGAATAATCCTATATTATCCTACTGTTTTGGAAATTGCTATCTCGATGAAGACAGGATGGGAAATAAAAAACCTTTGAAAAGAAAGGAAAATTTGAAGATTGATGGGGCTATTGCTACTTTAATGACGTTTTGGCTTTTTAATAACTATGAGCAATAAAGTAACCTATTACAGCTAATTCGTGGGTATATGAGCCGTGGTCATAATATTAAAACAGGCTCGATAAACCGATGGATAACTTTTTCAGATTTTTCAGACGAGAAGCAAAAGCGGCATCCGGGAAGAATACTACGGTATCGACCGGCAATTTTAAGAGTAATATAATTTATGCCAACACAGATGAATCGGCAATGCGTATTGCAGCCGTATATAGGGCTGTGAATCTTATATCCGGTGCCGTAGCTACCCTTACGCTGCAATATAAGAGGCGTGATAGGGCTAAAAATTATTTTAAAATTTACGACAATGGGTATGGTGCAAGGGTAAATTATCTATTGAGTGTTCGCCCGAACGACAGAATGAATTCATTTACAATGATGAAGTATCTCGTTGCAATGATGCTGCTTAAGGGTAATGCGTATATATACCCTAAGAGGGCTGTTACCGGAGAGGTGGAGTCTCTTTTTTTATGCTCCCCCGGTTCTGTTGTGTATGATGTCTACTCCAATACTTACACGGTAAGTGACTTGGTTAACGGTATAAGCGGGACATTCCCGGCATCGGAAATCCTCCACTTTAAGAACATGTGCATGGATGGAGGTTATATGGGTAGGTCTACGGTATCCTATATCAAGGATACATTAAGTATAGCCACAACTGCCAATAATGAAACCCTGAAGAGGTTTGCCACAGGAGGACGGCTAAAGGCAATCCTGCAAAACAATACCAGCGTGAAGGGATTCGGTGAATACCAGGATAAAGAACTTGATAAACAAGGACAGGATCTACAGGAGGACATCAACAAGGGTGAAGACATTTTGGTTGTAAGGGGTGATGGCACCCTGACTCCAATCAGTATGTCATCTTCCGATATGCAATTTTTGGAAATGGTGAAGCTGAATCTCCGTGATATAGCAAGAGCCTTTAATGTACCTCCAAGCAAACTGATGGATGATACTAACGCCAACTACAAGAGCGTTGAAATGTCGAATGTGGGTTTTTATTCAGAGGCATTGCAGCCCATAATCACAGAAATAGAGAGAGAATTTACGGCTAAAATGCTGAGTGTAAATACATATATGGATTATAAATTTTCGTTTAACCTTTCCAGCCTCTATGCCTTGGATGTTGACAGTAGAGGCAAGGCTAACCTGTCACGACTGGGGACGGGCCAAGCAACCGTTAATGATATAAGAAGAGAGAATGACAAGGAGCCTGTAGAGAAGGGTGACGAAGTTTATTTAAGCACAAATCTTGCTGTTTTAGGCAGTGCTAAGTTAAGCAAGGAGGGTAGTAATACGATACAGACGAGCGATGTGAAAAAAAAGGAGGAAGAAGATGATGATGAATGATGAGTTAAGAGTAGTGACATTGGAAGAACTCAAATTGCAGATGCATGAGGATTTCGGGGATGAGGATGATATCATTACAACATATGGTATTGCAGCGGAAGATGTTGTCATTGACATGACGCGAAGATCTTATGAAGAGCTTTCGGCATGGGGGGGGCGTGGTTTCCCCGTCAGATTAAAATTAGCGATATTGATGTTGGCGGCACATTTTCACCGGAATAGAGAACCTGTTGCAGCTGTGTCTCAAAACCCCGTTCCTTTTTCCGTGTCGGTGTTGGTAAAGCCATTTGTAAAACTTTCAGATAGAGAATAGAATATGTTGACCGCAGGAAGTTTGACGGAAAGAGTAGATATAATGGTGCCTATCGTTACAAGAGGCGATATGGGAGAACAGGTGGTTGAATTTACGAAGAAGGCTACCGTTTGGGCTGCTGTCCATTTTCAAAGGGGCGCGAATGTATTAACTATGGGCGAATCATGGCTTTCGCGAACTGTATCCGTAACAATGAGGAATAATAGTATAATCCATGATAGATGCCGCTTAAGGTGGGATGATAAGACTTATGCGATAGATAGCCTTAATCGCTCCAGGAGAGATGGCAGTATTACTATTGTTGCTTCGGTTTTGGACGAAAATGAGTAAATCGAGTAACCTGAAACAGGGTATCAAAAGTATTATAAAAAGGGCTGATGTGGCGGTCTCCTATAGGGCGGTCTCCTATAGAGGAACTAATAGGATGATTAAAAAAAAGCATTAAGATGGGAAACAAGCAAAAAAGGGAAATAAGATGCATGGTTGGAGGCAGATTTCAACCTCATATTAGAGAAGCCTCCGATGAGGCTCCTAATGAAAGGATAATAGAAGGGTATGCGATAGTTTTTGGGGTAGAGAGCCGGTTATTGGTGGATTACTGGGAGGATTATAGGGAAATTATAGAACCCGGTGCCATTACGGAAGAAGATCTAAAGGGTATGGATATCAAGATGACCTTATGGCACAATCGGGAGAGGCTGTTGGCTCGATCGAACATGGGTGAAGGCTCTTTGAAATTAAGCATTGATGAGACAGGGGTAAAGTATGAATTTGCAGCTCCTGATACCCCGGATGGTAATACGGCATTGGAGTTGGTAAAGCGTGGCGATCTTGCCGGCTCCTCATTTACTTACTGGTCGGATGAATCAAGCTCTGTGAGGTACACCAAGGATAAGGATGGTATCTTATTGCGTCATGTTAACCGCTTGGATGCGGTTTTTGAAATGACTATAGCAAGTGATCCGGCATATACGCAAACCAGTGTGACCGCTCGTGAGATAGAATCAACCGGGATAAAGTTAAGGGAAAGAACGCCTGTATCCACTATTGGCAGGAAGGTTGAGGAAATAGACCGGATAGAGAGAGAAGTTATTTTAAACACATGTAATATTTTATAATTATGAAATCAGGAAAGAAAACAGTACAGGAACTTTTGGCGGAAAGAAATTCTCTATTGGAGAAGAGAGAGGCCGTCAATATCCGCATGAATGAGTTGATCGATAAGGCTAAGGCTGAAAAACGTGACTTGTCACCCGATGAAAACATTGAGTATCAATCTCTGAAGAATGATTTTAACAAACATTCTCGCGAAATTCAGATGAATTTCGATCTGACAAACATGCAGAAGTCGGAAAAAAGAGAAGAAAAAAGCAAGAACCAACTGCTTAGAGAGTGCCTTCAAGCGGTGAAGAGCGCAGGGAAACCCGGTGATTTCGTTTTAGAGCGTGAATTTACAGGGTTGAATACAGCTTCTATTGAAGCCGGTGGCATGATTCCATTAACTATTAAGGATATCCTTCCTCCCTTGGAAATGGGGCTTATTTTTGACAAAGTAGGTATTCCGGTGCAGACAGGAGTAAGCGGGAATATCCAATGGCCTGTAATGGGATCGGTTGAGGCTGAAATCCAAGGGGAAACATCAGAACTGACCGACCAAACTATTGATTTGAGTAAGATTGCAGCCAAGCGTGTCAGATTAGGAATGTCAATATCGGTATCTAATCAGGCTATCACTGATAGTTACACCGATTTAGTGTCATTGATCCAGGGACAATTGCGGGCCGGAGTGCAGAGGGTGTTGAATCGTGTAATTTTCTCCCATCAGAATTTTACAAGCGATCTTCACGGTCCCTTCGCAGGTGCGAAGGCTACAGGTGCGTTCGCCGGTGCTGTGCCGACTTACAAGGAGTTAATCGCGATGAAGGGAGCTGTAGCAGCAACAGGTGTGGAAATGGTAGGTTTTTGTTTTGTCATGAGCGAAGCAATGAAAGCTGCATTGGAAGCAACTCCAATTGACGCAGGAAGTGGCAGAATGGTTGTTGAAAATGGCGCGATTGGCGGATATCCGGTATTCTGTACCGAATATATCAATTATAGCTCTAGTAAGGAGAAGGCAGAGGTAGAGTATGTTGCGGCCGGATGTTTTGGCTACTTGCCGACAAATCAACACGGAGAAGTAAGATTGATTATTGATCCGTATACTCAAGCCAAGAAGGATGTAGTCGTTTTCACCTTAAACTCTGATTGGAGTATTACTACTCTGCGTAAGGAGGCATTCGCATTGTATAAGACTGTCGGGGCTTAGTAATAATTAATACCGGCTTATCCAAGCCGGTATTAGTCTTTGGTTATGGGTTTAAATAAACGACTCTTATACAATGCAAATGGTGCAAGAAAATCCGGTGTTGCCTTACAGTTTGATGGGGATGAGGTAATGAGGATGCTTGACCGTATGCTTTTTGATAATGTAGTGAAAAAGAAGGATGTCCGTAAGATTATAAGGCAGGAAATTGCCCCGGCCCGAAAAGACGTGATTGCCGCAGCGAAAGGAGCCATGAAGTCCGATCCAAGAAACGCCAAGATAGGCGTAAAAACTATGGTTTACAAAAACGCCACAGGTGCTAATGTCAGCCTGTTTAACCGCAAGGGAAGTGCGAAGTCGGTTAAGGAATACAATCCGCCACGAGGTGGCAGGTCAGGCATTAAGAGAAATCGGTCGGTCAGCAAGGATACTGCCCGGATAAATTCTTATCGTGGGCGTGACAGGGCTTTTATCCTGAGATTTATAAACGATGGAACAGAAGGCAGACATGCCTTTAAAAAGTCCAGGAGCAAAAACAATCGTACTGCCTATAGGGGAGCGATAGCGGCTAGGAACTTTTTTGGTGTGGCTGAAGAATCGATGAGGCGTGCGTCTGAAAGGATTTCCGACAGGGTGGTGCGATTAATAACAGAAGTAAGCGAAGGAAAATGAGCATATTGATAAGTAAACATATAGTTAAACAGTTAAGTGCAGATCCGGAAATTGTAAAAAGTGTAGGTGATCGGATCTACCCGATAGTTATCCCGGAAGGCTCCAATTATCCGTTTATCATGTTTGAGGACTACGGTTCAGGACCGGAGACAACGAAAGATGGTACATGTGAAGACAATGCGAGCTGCAATATTGCCATAGTAGCGAAAAACTACAATGAGGCGGTTACTGTGGCAAATAAGACACGTTATGTACTGGAAGGCAAGTTAGCAAGGTACGATGACTTCGAAGTGACAGAGTGTAATTTGGAATCATGGAGTAAAAACTATGATGCAGACTTACCGGCATACGTGGTAAGACTGACTTTGAATTTTAAAACGATTGATTTTTAACGATAAATTGATAGTAATATGGGAAAAGCAAAAGTATTGAATGGTAAGGACTTTATGATTTTCATGGGTGGTAAGGCTACAGCGTTGAGCACCAGCCATAAACTAACCTTATCAGCTGAAACGTCCGATGCGGCTAGCAAGGATGATGGTATGTGGGATGAGAGTGTGGTTACAAAGATGTCATGGGAGGCATCGACAGAAGCATTGGTTAGTGCAGATCCCGAAGTAGAGAGTTTTGATACGATGTATGATAAGTTTATTGCCGGCGAACCTGTGGATGTTGTATTGGGTATCCCCGCCAATCTGAGCAATGATGGGGTCCCGGAACAAGGATGGAGTTCTCCTGCCACCAAGCAGAGCCAAATATACTATTCGGGCAAGGCATTGATTACTACGTTGGAACGCACGGATGCCAAGGGAAGTAATTCTTCCATGACGGTTAGTCTTAGAGGACAAGGAAAGCTTGATAAGAAAACCGGAGCAGGAGGTTATGCTTTAAAATCGCCCGTGGTTCCATCAGTTCAGGAAGAGGTTAACGAAAAGGAAGTTGAATGATGAGAACAGTGACTATCAAAGGTGTAGAGTATAACTTAAGATATACTCTACGCGCTTTATTTATCTACGAAGAGCTGAAGGGAGAGCCGTATTCTGGTGCTAAGATTATAAATAACTATATATTGTTGTTTTCTATGCTGCTTGCCAATAACAAGGATTTCTCTTTGAGTTTTAATGAGGTGATTGAGGCATGTGACGATAATCCTTCTATTTTTCAAGAGTTTGTTTCTGTTTTGGAAGCGGAAAATGAAAGGGTAAGAAAAATGGCTGGGCATGATTCGGATAAAAAAAAAGCGAAGAAAACCGAAAAGGGATAAGTGTCATAAAACTATATGAAGAGGTAGTCGGTAAGGGAGGGCTTTCGCCCGAATATTTTTTTGACTGTATGACATTAAACGAATGTGCGGCTTTTATCAGAGGCATGAACCGGAAAGAACAAGAAGCGTGGGAGCGAACGAGAATGTTGATGTACGCTGTTGTGCAGGTGAATTCGAGAGATCACCTTACACCTGACGCCTTGTTGCCTTTCCCATGGGATGAAGATCGGGAACCTATAGAAATAAATATGGACGAAGTTAATGAGCTTCGCCAAAGAGCTAAAAAATTTGAATATGAGTGACGCTATTGTTAGACTGTTGTTGAATACACAAGGATTTGACGGTAATTTGAAAAAATCAAAGAATGAGATAAGCCGTTTTAGCGATTTTATGGCAGGTGCCGGAGAGACTGTTGCTAAATTTGCCGGAGGTTTGGGGGCAGCAATGACAGTCGGGGAAGCTTTCAATAAAACGTTGCAATCAAGCCAGGTTTTAGGCGATATGACTGCAAGTACTATGCAAGCAGCTAAAGAATCTGTAGATCAGTTCTTCTATTCCATAGGGAATGGGGAATTTAGCAGCTTCTTAAGTGGGTTGGATGAAATAATTCAGAAGGCAAAAGAGGCATATGCGGCAATGGATCAGTTAGGGAACACTAAGATAAGTTATGGCTATTTTAGTTCTAAAAATGAAGCTCAAATACAAGAAGCACAGTATGTTGCGAAAAATAAGTTTGCTCCTTTGGAAGAAAGGGTTAAGGCTTTCGGGGATTGGCGGAAAGCCTTAGAGCAGCAAAAACAAATCAATGAAACGCTAAGGAGCGATTTGATGAGTGCTATAACAAAATCAGTAGAGTCTGAGATAGGCACTGGTAAGATAAAGGTTGGTTTTGAAGATGTAGAAATGGCTTTAAAAATTGATGTTACCGACCCCGCCAAGAGAGGCGAATTAAAAGAACGGTATTCGAATTCATATAACGCCTATCAAGCAAGGAAGGAATATCTTACAAAAGCAAGAAAAGGCGCATCGGATGAGGCTAGAATTGAGGGGATTGATAAGGAATTGGCTGAATTGGACAATATATATAAAGAGACTATCATAGTTAACGCAATGCTCAATAAATACAAGGATGAAGAGTTGAGTAATATTGCTGCCATGGCTTCGGAGTACCAAAAAACATCATCAGCCTTAAATTCGATTAGCAGGGAGTACAATGAGACCGCTAACGAATTTAACAACGCAAACAAAGCGATAAAAGGGTTTGTTGCGGTGGCTAGCTTGGAGGGATATAAGGTATATACCGGTGAAACAGGGGATAAAAAGCCTATAAGGGGAAAGAGTGAATCTACGGATTTTCGAATGGCTTCATTCAACGCAGAGAACTGGGCGAATGAAGAGGCCAAAGGCTTGCACAATGCCTTACGGAAGAAGATAGAGTCAGGAGAGAAGATAAAAATCGTTCCCATCGAGGTTGATTTGGACAAGATAGATATTGCGGTAGATAAGGATAAGTTGCCTGATTTTTCTAGTCAGATAGATAAAAACAAACAGTATGCAGAATCGCTAGGTTATATAGGAGATGCATTTAGCAGCATAGGATCTATTGTTGACGATTCCAATGCAGCAGTAATACAATATTTCGCAAATCTTATAAACTCGATGGCAAGTGCAATTCCTATGATTGCATCTATGGTTACTGCAAAAAAGGCAGAGGCTAACGCAAACGCCGAAGCCGCAGCTACAGGCGCAGCTTCTTCTGTATCATCCATTCCATTTGTGGGACCTGCCATGGCTGTAGCTGCGGTAGCATCTATTTTAGCCGCTTTTGCTTCTATTCCCAAATTCGCGGATGGTGGTATTATTGGAGGTTCCTCTTTCTTTGGAGACAAGATGATTGCTCGTGTTAACAGTGGAGAGATGATATTGAATCAATCTCAGCAAGGGAGATTGTTCCAAATGATTAACAGCGGTAATTTGGGTGGGAATGTAAAGGTAGATGGAGAGATCAAGGTGCGAGGGAAGGCTATGTATATAGCTATTCGGAATTACATGAAATCAGAGAACATAAAATGGTAATATGGGACAGAGATACACAATACCTTTTAAAGATTTTCGCAACAATTCTTATGAGGTAAGAATATATATAGATGGATATTCCGGCACTGTATCAGAGTTGCGTGGTGCGCCATCTGCTTTTGTCGTGACGGGGGATGATGAAGGTTTTATTTACCAACCTGTCCGCACGTCAACCGCTACGATTAATATTCTTGATAAGAATTTGTTACTGGATCTGTTTAGCGTAAATAGTCAGTATGCTTCGGTAAAGTTATATAAGAATGGCGTGTTGACATGGACAGGATATATCACTCCGGAACAGTTTACACAACCCTATCTGCCAACCATTGACAACATAAGCGTTGACTGCGTCAGTGCCATAGCCACACTTGAAAACATTAAGTATGAGCAGCAGACAGAGTCGGGATTCATCACCGCAATGGAGTTGCTAAGATACCTTATATCTTCCGCCCATGGTGGCTATGAGTCCGTATATATCCCTTATGTGTATGCATCATCTTCCGCTGCTTATTCTTCGGGTGAGAACGTATTGGATAAACTCAGATTCGCGGAAGAGAACTTTACCTCAGACGAATTGATGCTGGATGAAGTATTGACCTATCTTATGCAGTTCTTTTCATGGACGCTGTATGATTACGAAGGCAGCCTGTATATCATCGATGCGGACTATACCGGTCAGTATCGCAAGTATAACGAGGCATTGACATCTTACACAATGGTGTCGGTGAATGATGCCACATTGCAGGATATCGGCTTCGCCGGCAGTGACAACACCATTGACGTTTTGCCCGGTTATAATAAGGTGACAGTCAAAGCCGTCAACAATGTGTTTGAAGACTTGGTGGTTAATGAGGATTACGATTACCTGGAATGGGCGGGCGGTTCGAGTTACAGCGATAAGGATAAGTATGATATCAAGAGGTTTCTGAAACCGAAGGAATGGAAGATGTATTACTACGATCAGAACCGCCACGAAACCATACTGAGTACTAATATTAACGATAACATATTCGGGGCTGTCCTGATGAAGGAAGCGTTGTTCACCGGTGGTGGAGACCCGCCGGGGGATTATAATTGGGCTGACAGCATCCAGATGCGGTCTGCTACGGTAGATGGTGTGATGGTTTTTGACGAATACCAGAAGGAAACCCTGCCTGCCTTTACGATGAGGGGTCCTAATGCGGTCTGGAAGGACGGTGCCATCGGTATATCGGGAAGCATGCGTTTCCCTTCCGACAGCCGCATGAACTATATCTATGACGGTGATATGAATATCTCTGCCAATATTCCTTATGCATGCTCTCTTAAGATCGGGGATAAGTATTGGAACGGCAGTGGATGGCAATCCTCATTCGTCCGGTTTGAAATCATCTTCGAGACGGACAATATCAAGAACTGGGCGAATGTGAAGAGCACGAAAACGCCCGATATGCCATATAGCGGACTGTCCGGGCACATCATCACTCTTCCATCGGACGTACCGATTATCGGAGAATTGGAATTCACGATGTACTGTCGCAGGCAGAGGGTCGCTCAGGAAGTCGGTTTCATCGCATACGGCGCCATTTTAAAGGACTTCCGGTTTGACTACAAGAAGAAAGATGGGATCATTGATGAAGGCGAAGATGGTGACCGCTTGTATGAGAACGTGGTCAACGATAAGTTCATGTCCGAACTTGACGAAGTTGAGTTCGGCATAAGCTCTTATAATGCGGACGGGGCTTCCTATAGCAAGGCACTGTTGGGGAGCGACTTCTTGACGGATAACCTGTATTCCGTCATCGAGGATAAACTTGTCAGACCGGAAGAAGCCTTCATCCGAAGGGTGATCAACCGTTATAAGGCAACCCAAATCAAGTTAACTCAGGTAATTAAGAACGATGGTTCCATCCATCCATTTACCGTCTTGTATGACAAGTCAATGGTTAATAAGAGATTTATGGTGTTAAGTGGAGTATGGGACTATGAACAGAATAATATCCAATTAACGATTATTGAGAATGGGAATTAAGTCAGAGATAAGAATAACCAATAGGGTAGTCCCCCGTGAGCGGGATGGAAAGTACACGTCCCGGATTGTAACGACCTCATCCGGCGGAGGGGGTGTATCCAATGTGGAGCATGCTAATTATGCGTTTACATTGGATGAAGACACCCCTGTTAAAGATTGGTTTTTGTCTGCATTGTCGGACGATGAGGCCGAAGGGGTTATCAATTTCCTCAAAGGGATTAAAATTGCAGGTTGTGATTTAAAACGCATATTAGGAACGAACGCGGAATATGATGATATTACAGACGATGATATCCTTACAGGGCTGTTTATCATAGACCATTTTTTGCGAAAGGATAAGCCCGATACTGCGAGTGAATTCATTACCTTTTTGAAGGGATGGTATGGAGGTGATTTTGTTCAGGGAACGAAAGGTGCCGGATTATGGAAGGACGAACAGGGTGCATGGCATCTTGAACTTGATTACGCTCATTTTCGCCGTAAGCTTACAGCCGAAGAGATAGAGATACAGGAAACAACCCATATTGGTGGAAAGTTAATGGAAACAGCAGCCGGTATGGGGTGTATCAAGGTTGAGGATAAAGAAACATATTGGCGATGCTATATGCGCACTAGAGATTCGGAAGGTAGAATCATATACAACCAGTTTAAAGAAAAAGACCAAGCTCTTGTAGAGACGTTTAATCTAGAAAAACAGGCAGATGGAACGCTAGGGAATCATTTCTTATGGCGTTTGGTTATTGCTGTAGGTACAGACTACATTGACCTGTCGAAAGATATATGTGCACCGGGAAGTGACATACCTCAAGTTGGGGATGATATAGTACAATTAGGTTACCAAGGAACGGATGACCCGAACAGACAGAACGCTCAGATATTGGCCGGTGCCGGAGAAGGTTCGCCTTATATAAAGCAATATGTAGGTATTAATAGTTTTGTTTTGCCGGAAGAATATACAAGGATTAAGCCGGGAGATAATCTTTTTACCGGGCGAATGAACTTGCAGCCGGGTTCTACCGGTTCCGCTAATCTGACCGACCTTCCTGATGAAATATATAACGCTGTGCAGTTAGGTTCGGTAAACCTGCTGCGTAACAGTGGATTCACCGGTGATTATGAAAGCGAGCAGCTGTCTTCTTCCGATAATCTTTCTCCTGATAAGGAGCTATATAGCAACCAATTAAAATATTGGACCGGTGTAGCTACCGTATCGGCTGATAACAGCGCCGGTTCCGGACGTTCTGCTGCTATCGGCAGTTTATCACAATCCGTTTCGTTAATTAAAGGAGAGAGTTATGTCATATCATATATGGCAAAAGGTACTTCGGTGGCTGTTTCGTGCGGTGATTTCAGTGCAGCTCAGCCTCTTACGTCCGAATATCAACAATACACATTCAAATTCACATTCGGCGGTACAGGTGTTTTTATGCTCAGCGGTACCGCAACCGTTTGTGACCTTCAGCTAGAGCGGGGCACAATAGCCACCGACTGGAAGCCGTCCGTACTGGACAACGACAAGGCAACAGCCGGATTTCAAGCTATCAATTATATTGCAAGTGCGATTAAGGATGGTTCCGTGGATATACTTGGCGGTCTGATTTTGGCCAACATGATACAGCTGGGAAACTACAAGGATGGGAAGATGCAGAAGGTTACTGCCGGAATGAGCGGAATCTATAATGACGATGACGACGTGGCATTTTGGGCAGGCGGTAATCTGGAACAGGCTATTAAAACCGTAATGAAGTTCCGGAGTAATCCTGAGTATCAGCCATCCGATTCAGAATGGGCAAACATGGCTAATTTTATCGCCACACATGGCGGTGATGTCATTCTTAGAGGATATATCTACGCATTGGGCGGACTGTTCCGCGGCCGAATAGAGACATCCGTAGGCGGGAAGAGAATTGTTATCGACCCGGAAAGTAAAACCCTTAAAATGTACACATCCGAAGGAAATGAAACGGTTGTCATGCGCTTTGACACGGCCTCTGACGGCTGGGAATATGGCGATATCATTCTGAGGAAGTATATAAACAATCAATTGGCACTGGAAACCACAGTTTACCCGGAACGAGTCAGAATTGAAAATAAGATTGAGAAGACGGATATCAGGATATCTCCTGAAAATATTGTGGTATTCGGTGGTAATGGAGAGGTTTTAAGGGCCGGATTAAAGGCTGTATATACAGATATGTCCACCCGCCATTACATAGCCGACCTGTATTCCAGCAACTGGCCTGCATCGGATGAAAGCGTAGAGACAGGCGCGGTTTACACGACATCCATATCTCTTGGTGATAACGTAATTAACGGAATTTTAAGAATAAAGAAATAACATGGAACTCAATACTATTAATAAAACAGGTACTTGGTCTGATGCGGCAGACCGCATTAATAATAATTTCAGCAAGACATCTACAGAGGTGGACAAGCTGAAACTAAGTAGCATCCGCAACAAGGGGCTGTTTTCTACACTGGACGCATTAAAGAGTGCTATACCTTCTCCTGTTGTAGGAGATTGGGCCGTTGTCGGAAATAGTATCCCTGGTCCTATATACCAGTGTAGGACTAAAGGGACGTGGTCTGCTACCGGGCAGACAGGTGGCGGCGGTGAAGTTGATTTGACTGATTACTGCACTAAAGAGGAGGTTAACCCGAAGATTTCAGAGCTAGAACGCAATATTATCATCAATATAAATTCATTACAAAATGATATTAATGCCTATACAATTGAGCAAGCTATCAATCTTGTCCCAGAATCCAAGCGAAGATTAGGTACAAAAATCAGATTTCGTAATTCGATGAATCCGCGAGATTTTGCAGAGGCTACTTATATGGCTGCTGATACAAGTTTAGAAAATTGGAATAATTTAGAGTATTGGTTTATCACCGAATTTGGGGTTATAGAAAAAACAAAATGGTGTGCACTTGGTGATAGTATTACTCAAGGTTTTTATAGTGAAAATGGTGAATTAATAGGAATAACACCTTTAAATTACCCTTATTATGTAGGAATCATTAACAATTATAATGTAACTAACGAAGGCGTAGGGGGTAGTGGTTATGTCCACAACGCAACTATTGGTGATAATCTAAATGCTAAAGGAAAGGTTGATACAATTAATTTTGCTGAATATGACTTAGTAACATTAGCATGGGGGGTTAACGATTGGCATTATAATTGTAAAATAGGTGATATAAACTCATCTAGCAAGGGGGATGAAACAATGGTTGGAAATATGATGTATGTTATAGAGAAAATTTTAACAGATAACCCAAGATGCAAAATAATTGTAATCCTTCCACAGAATTCAAGCGCATTTGGGGGAAATGTTGATACAAATTGGGGATTAGGTACAATATTGGAGACTAGCGGAACATTACAAGATGTTATAGATGCCCAGATAAATGTATGCGAATATTATGGTATACAATATATTGACCAAACCAAAAATGGAATCGTTAATCGATTAAATATAAATGCGATACTACCTGATGGGTTGCATCCGGCAGAAAAAGGATATATAGAAATGGCAAAATATATTAGTAAACAATTACAATATACCTAATAATTGCGCCAAATAAAAAATCCCTGCACACCTTCGCAGGCCGGCAGGGAAAAACAGATATGCAACCTCACTAGGTTGACTATGAAAAACACATGCAAATATAGTATTAATCTTAAAAACAGACAAAATGAGAGATGTTATTTACAATTTTATCCACGACCACATGATGATACACATTGTGTTGATTGCCTTATGCATTGCCGCTACTATCGGAGCCATGTTCATCGACCTGATAACAGGAGTGATGAAGGCTAAGCAGCGCGGTGAGGCAAGAACTTCCACTGGGTATAAAAAAACCGCTGTAAAGGCAAAGAAGTACTTTACGCCGTTTATAGAATTGTGCTTTATCGACCTGTTGTGCTGCATCGTTATCCCCTTCCCGGTATTCTCTATGATATGGACTGGATACTGCATTTTCTGCGAGTTTAAATCGGTTAGGGAAAAATCATGGGAAAAAGCGGAATTGCGCAAGGCTGAGAAGACAATGAGTGTGATTATCGAGAATAAAGAAGACATTGCAAAATTAGCAGCTCAAATACTGTTTGAGTCAAAGAAGGAGGAAAAGAAATAAAAAAAACCGGCATCGCTATACCGGCATAGTTATCGTCATACCTTTATGAAAAACAGTACTTCTAATACGCCGCGAAGATACATAAATTATTTTAATTAAAAAATATGTAATATGAAATTAAGAGTAGAAAGATTATGGAAGAAGGATACCTATACAATAGGCAGGTTATATGTAGATGACAAGTATTTCTGCAATACACTGGAGGATACGGTCAGGGACTTAAGCAAGGAGAAGAAGATACCGGGCAAAACCGCCATCCCTTACGGCGAATACAAGGTAGTGTTTAATTGGTCTCCCAAGTTCGGAAGAAACCTGCCACGACTGCTTAACGTCCCTGCCTTTGAAGGAATCTTGATACATCCGGGGAATACTGCCGATGATTCTGCCGGCTGCATACTTGTCGGAAGGAATACGGAAGTCGGGCGATTGACCGAATCCCGATATACATCCGATAAGCTCAATGTGTTGATTGAGGATGCGCAGAGAAAAGGCGAAAGTATTACAATTGAAATTGTATAGAGCAGCTTGGTGGGGTTGTATGTTAATGTTGCAAGCTAAAACCAAATTGAAATGAAATGGCTTCCTTACATATTACTGATTGTACTCGCTTTCGGTTTAGGATGGTTCGCAAAGCCATCCCCCGAAGCAGTTATAGAGGCAAGAACAGATACGGTATTCAGCTCAAGCCTTGTGATAAGAAGGGATACGGTCCCCTACTACCTTCCTACTCCTTTGATTTGCTGGCGCACGGGCGATACTATCCATGTAGGTGATACGGTGCTCCCTGTCGAGCAGAAGATATACCGGGACAGTAACTATACGGCTTATGTCAGTGGTTACAACCCGAACTTGGACAGCCTGAAAGTATATCCTAAGACTGTCACGGTTACTAATGATATCCATCATGTGATGAAAGTAAAACCTCGTAGATGGGGTATGTCAATCACTGCCGGCTATGGATTTGGCAAGGATGGGCTATCACCGGCTGTCGTGGTTGGATTAAGTTATAGAATTTGGTAAAACGTATAATATGGACGATATTCAGATTTTCAAGAATGAGGTTTTTGGCGAAGTGAGAGTAGCCTGGACGAATGAAGAGCCTTTGTTTTGCGCAAAAGACGTAGCAACTGCATTGGGGTATTCTGATACAGCTGATGCGATACAAATACATTGCAAATCAGGCAAAAAGGTGTTTTGCCCACATGGAAACGGAATGGGTGGAACTAATATGGTATCATAGGAAGATTACCGGTATTGGTCGTGACGGAATTATTAATCTTTATCAGAAGGGAGGGTGAAATGAAATAAGACATCATATCGGGAATTATTCTCGCAATACTACGAGTAGAAGCGTAGTAATAACAAAAGCAGTTCTTTTACGGCTTAGAATGAAAAGAAAGCCGTCCTCCTTAATGATTGACAGTCGACAGGAGATGAACACCCAAGGCATTGTTTACGGCTTTCTTAAGTTGTAACAAGGTTTTGGGTGTTTTGTTTTCCAATCTTTAAAAAAAAGTATCGATGAGAATAGAGGAATTATATCAGGATGTCATAATTATGGTATGTGATGTTACAGGTATTGATGAGGCTGACATATTGCATAGCAACCGCGAAGAGTGTGCCGATGCCCGATACCTCCTTGTAATGGCGTTATCCAAGATGATGACCGATGAGGAGATTGGCAGGGTCATACACAGGACCAGGCAGGGTGTATCTTATATTCGTTCCAACAGGGCAAAATTAAGCAAGTGGATTGTGGCAAGCAATTGGCAAGTAATCAGCAAGTATATCGCAAGCAAGTATTTCATTTGCCGCTGAATTATGGCTTTCTTTGCATGTAGCCCAACGAAGGGCTGCAATACAAAATACAAGTTATATGGAAGCAGAAGTAAAACAAGTAATCAAGGAGAAGGAGTATGTCCATGGCGAAGATCGTAAGGAATATGCTTCTAAGGGCGTGGGTAACGCAGCATTGACTACCGGTATTATCGGTACGGCTCTGGGTGCAGCCGCATTATGGGGTCGCGGAGGTCGCATTTTTGGCGGTGGCGGTATGCCGGAAAACGTAAACATCAATACGGTCAGCGATGCCATTGCCGGACGTTCGGGTGTGGCTCCTACGGCATTCCAGGCGTGGGAGAAGGGATGTGAGGAAGCTTTGAGCTTAACCAATACTATTTGGGGACTTAAAGTCAACACTCAGGAGCAGATGTACGCACATCGCGAGATAGACATTAACGAGAAATGGCAGCTCTACAAGTCGCAGGTAGACGGTGACTTCGGAAATTACAAGGTTTCCCGTGATCTGTACGATAACATGAATGACAAGCTGAACACAGCTGCGTTCGGACTGTACAAGGGACAGCGTGACCTCTACGACACACTCAATGAGCGTTACTCCGCCAAGTTCTGTGAACTGGACAAGAAGGTATACGGAATGGAAGTTGCCAACCTGTACCAGAACAAGATCATTCAAATGGGTATGGATAGCGTCCTGAAGGAAAGCATGTGCTATACGGACCGCAAGACATGCCGTGCAATCTATGGTGTGGTGGGTTTGCCTTCAACCCCGACAGTCAGCGTGCTGGAAGGGGCGAATCCTTACGGATGCAACTGCCGCCCGCAGTCAACCGCACCAAGCGCGTAAGACGTAAGAAACGTTAGTGGTAAGTCCCTTCGGGGGCATACCACTTTCTTTATTAACCACTGACAAAAAATAATGAATATGTTTGAAAATGACCCTCTACTTACATCCGGGCGTAACTTGGAACAGTTGGCGCAGGAAAATGAGATGTACCAGCAGAAGTTACAGGCTTTGCAGCAGTTCCCCAAGACGCAGCCCGTACAGCATACCGCAACTCCTGTTTGGGATGAGATAGACCGTATTGTATCATCTCTCAACGATCAGGAGCGCGGCATCCTCAGCAACAACAAGGAATATTACGATAACAGCATGGCTATACAGGAGATGGTTAATGCCGAACTGCTTCTGCTGGTCAAGGGCAGGATAGAGGCGTCTGCCGAAGGCAAGGCCATATTGGAGCAGCAGCTATCATTCGTAAGGCGGACATCGAAAACAGCCAAGGAAGAGACCGCCAGGCGTGATGCCTTGTTCCGGGAGTACGTGACGGAACATAGTGATATGACATGGCAGGAGTTCATCGACTGGAAGAATGGAAAACCTCAATCTAAATCAAAAAAATGATGGAAGCAAAGAAAAGTATAACAGAGATTAAGGACAAGATGGCTGATTCGCTATTGCTGTGGATTGATGATAGGATTGACACGCTGGTTGAGGCTAACCCGAAGCTGAAGGTCGCTTCGGTGTACCTGAAAAGGGGTGCAAAAAACTATATCGCCAAAGAAAGAGACAACCTGAATACAATGATTGACAATGCCTCTTTGTTTTTGTGCGATGAAGCCGGCAACATTGATGCGGATATGCTGTTTAATGACCTCATAGTAATGTTTCGCGAGATGGATGAGATGCCGTTCGGAAAAGGCTTTGTCCGCGGAACTATAGGTAAGGGGAATATCCGCATTGCTCTTCCCGATAATCCGGTGTCGAATATCCTGTTCGGCAATACAGGGGCTATCAGGATAACAGATGCCGACCTGATAGAGCTTAAGAAGCTGATGATAGAATGACATATTGAAAGCAAAAACAAACGTTTGCTGTGACAATTTGATATGCCAAAAGACTTCTTTTTGCCTGTCAAAAAGACACAAGTGCTCCGAGAAAACAAAACAGATTGATAATCTATAATATTAACGACATGGAATATAAGGATATGATTAGGGATGCCAAGGCTAACGGTGTAGCCTCCGACAAGGCAATGTGGCAGAGCGTGGACACGTTGAGTGATATGCTGTGTATCCTCAGGGATGAGCATCCGGACGAATACTGGCGGTTTATGCGCAAGCAGCACTCCATACTGTATGGCAACCACTACGATAGGAATTTTGCCGAAATGGATGTAGAGGGTATACGTTATACAGGACCGTCCGGTGAGAAAAGAACCGGTGCCCATTGGACTGCCGATCAGATAGAGGAAGCTGCAAGGGGCATGTCTTTCCCATCGGGTACAACCAAGTGGGATAAGTATGTCGCGTTTAACTCGTTTTACGCCGATATGTGTATGATCTGTGATGATGCTCAGATCCTCAAGGGTGCCCATAGGTTTTACTTTGCCGATGAAGACGCTCCGCAAGGCAAGATATGGGTGTATATGGCTGCAATGTATGACGCCAGGAAGTAGGTATAGGGATATTCTTGCAAAGATTGGGCATGCGCTGGGTTGCAGGGTTGATTTTATAGAGGATAAATAGATTGGTAAAAGTCCCCGGTTTGATGAAATCGGGGACTAAAACAGGGACTGTTTAGTAAGGGATAAGATTGAATAAAAACGCTGTGATAAATATAAATCCGCTTCACGGTACTTTAAAACAGCGTATTATGCGATAAAACGCAAAACGGGAGCTATTAATTAGTTCTCATCGGGTGTACGAATTTAGCAATCTCCTGACCAACTTCAGTCAGGAGGTTTTTCTAAATAATACTTTCCTTCTGTGAACCTTTTTTCTTCGTTCTAGTTATTCAGTTATGAAACTTTTGAAAAACACTATTGTTATTTAGCTTTTTCTTAAAAAATAATGCTAATAAATAATATTGTTTATTTGATGAATTGTGTATATTAAAAACATGAGTATATATTCGCTCTGGTATTTAAAATATTTAATTATGTGATTGTTTTGAAACTGACGATTAATTAAACTTATTTATTTAAACATTAAATTATCAACTAAATCTGAGATTCATGAAGAAGGCTCTCTTTTTAATGATGTGCTTATGCTTCTCAATTAGTGTATTAGCACAGGCAAAGACGGTAACGGGAACGGTGGTAGATGCTATCGGAGAACCGATTATCGGAGCAAGTGTTCTGGAAATGGGCACAACAAATGGTACAATAACTGATGTAGATGGTAACTTTACTCTCCAGGTTCCGGAAGGTACAAAACTGGAAGTGAGTTTTCTTGGTTACAAATCACAGCAAATTGTGGTGGGCGCGCAGAGCCATTACAAGGTGGTGTTGAAAGAAGATACTGAAGTATTGGATGAAGTGGTCGTTGTGGGATATGGTGTGAAGCAGAAACGTTCCACTATGACCACGGCTATTTCGAAAATGGATAGTAAAGTACTTGAGAATGCAGCGATTGCTAATGCGGCACAAGCATTGCAGGGTTCTGTCAGTGGTTTGCGGGTGACGAATACATCCGGTGCTCCGGGTAGTTCGCCTACTATTGTGCTGCGTGGTGGTGCCGGTATTGAATCTGCCGGAAGTCCGTTGGTGGTAGTAGACGGAGTTGTTCGCTCGATGGATGATGTCAATCCGGCGGATATCGAGTCAATCCAAGTATTGAAAGATGCAGCTTCGACTGCTATTTATGGTGCTCGTGCCAATAATGGTGTCATTTTGGTGCAGACAAAGAAAGGAAAAGAAGGAGTTGCCCAGATTTCTTATAAATTTAAGGGTGGTCTGAACTTTGCCCGTAAGGGATATGAATACATGGATGCCGAAAACTACATAAAATACGGACGTTTGGGACGTCAGTATTCGGGTGGTAGCTTGTCACAAATTGATGGTATGCGCGGTTATGGTGCTGTGTATGGTCAGAATAACCCTGAACAATTTTCTATCCGATATCTGGATGGCAATGAAGACTTGTTGCAGGAAGGATGGAAACAAATGACTGACCCTATTTCGGGTAAGCAAATTGTATTTAAGGATTATGGCACTACTTTGAGAGATGAAGTATATAAAGATCCTGCTTTCACTCAAGACCATTATCTGAGTTTTACCGGCGGTAATGAAAAAGGTACTTTTGCCGCATCATTAGGATATTATTCGGAAGACGGTACTGTAAAAGGTACTCAGTACAGACGTTTTAGCGGTACATTGAACGGTAATTATAAAGTATTGCCCATCTTGAATATAAAGGGAGGGGTGAATTTTTCTACTTCGGAAGCTCCGGAATTATATTATGATGATACGGCTGACTTGTTTGAGCGTTTACAGAGTGTGGAGCCGACATGGAATCCTTACCTGCCGGATGGCTCGCCTAACTATGGTTATGGCAAACGAGATGGTAATCCTTTGTATTGGCTTGATAAGCTGACCAATCAAAATAACACTCGCCGCACTACATTGAATATCGGTGCTGATCTTGAGTTGATAAAAGATAAATTGTATTTGAGAGAAAACAGTTCTTTGTATTATTCTGATTATACCAAAGAAACGTTTGATAAGGCATACCGTGATTACTGGAATGAAAATACGGAGCGTAAAGCATCTTTTGAATATACACGTACTATTCAGCAACAACATAGTTTGCAGTTGGAATATACTGATACTTTTAAAGAAAAACATAATCTTTCTGCTATGGTGGGAGGTGAGTACTTTGAAAATCAATATTTACAATATAAAGGTACAGCCGATGGTGCTCCTTTTGATCAGATACCGACATTGAATGTTTCGGGTCGTGATAATATGTGGTCTTATTCATATCGTCAGGGGTATCGTATTGCTTCTGGTTTTGCACGTGTGACTTATGATTATGAACGTCGTTATTTGTTTACTGCTGTAGCGCGTTATGACGGTATTTCTAAATTGTCGGATAACCGTTGGGGCTTCTTCCCCGGTGTATCTGCCGGATGGAATGTGCATGAAGAAGCTTTCTTTAAAGATAGCGAGCTGGCAAAAGTAGTATCTACCGTGAAACCTCGTATCTCCTATGGTATCAATGGTAATGTAAATGGTATTGGTAATTATGATGTATATGGTATTTATGATAAGCAGACTGCTTATAATGGAACGACAGGTATTTTAAATACAGGAGTTATTAATTCTAAATTGAAATGGGAAAAGAGTAAATCCTTTGAGTTGGGGTTGGATTTGGGATTCTTGGATAATCGTTATAACTTGATATTGGATTATTATAACCGTACTACTTCTGATTTGCTGACTAATGTTAATTTGCCGGGCTATACCGGTTTTGATTCTTTCAAAACAAATTTGGGAAGTCTCCGTAATACCGGTTTTGAAGTGGAAGGTAACTTGAGCTTGATTCGTAATCCGAAGGGCTTTAACTGGGATTTCTCTTTTAATGCTTCATTGGTACATAATAAGATTATTAAACTTCCTTATAATGGAAATGAGAACAACCGTCAGGGCGGTACTCAGGTTTTCGACCCTAAAACACAACAGGTTATTTGGGTAGGCGGTTATCAGGAAGGACATACCATGGGAGATATTTATGCCTATAAACAAGTGAAGATTCTTAGTGACTGGAATGAAGTGAATACCATGGCTGGTAATTATATTGATATGATTGCCGGACTTTATGGTCCTAATGTCAGTGATGCTGATAAAAAGAAATATGGATTGACCAAACCCATTGAACCGGGTGATGTTTTGTGGGCGGACTTGGACGGAAATCATAAAATAGATCAGTTGGACCGTGTGAAGGTAGGTAACATCTATCCTAAATGGACAGGAGGTTTCTCTACCACGCTTTCTTATAAGAATGTATCTTTATATGGACGATTTGATTTTGCTTTAGGACATACCATTTTGAATATGGTGGCTATGCGCTCTTTGGGACAGTCTGTTGGTTTTAAAAATATAATAAAGGAAGGATTGAAGACTTGGACGGAAGAGAATACAAATACCGATCTGCCGAAATCTTATTATGATGATTCTACTAATAAAAAGAATATCTACCGTGATACCAAGGGCAGTGATATTACTTCTGTTAATGATAGAAGTTCCAGATTCTATGAAAAAGGGGACTATCTGGCTTTAAGAGAATTAACTTTGAATTGGAAATTACCTGTTAACTGGATATCTAAGGTGGGAATGACAAATGCGTCTGTATATATCACAGGTCAGAACTTGTTCTATATTACCGGTTATAGTGGTTCTTCTCCTGAAGCCCCGTTGACTTATCCGGGTGTGGATGCCGGACGTTATCCTACACCAAGAACTGTGTTGGTAGGTGCTTCTGTATCATTCTAAGTTTATTATAATAAAAGAAGATAACGATTTATGAAAAATAAAATTATATCATTAGCCATTATGACAGCTTCCCTTTTTACAATGACGGGATGTTTGGATATGGAGCCGGTAAGTAGCATTACCGATAAGAATATGTGGGAGAGTGAAGGACAGTTTACTTCATTTGTGTATGGGGTGCACAGTCGTTTGCGTGAGAACTCTTTCAATATGTTTGTTTTAGGAGAATTGCGTTCAGATATTTATAATCCTTCTACCGGATGGACAGGAGAGAGTAATAAAGTGGAGGAGATTACTTCTAATATATTAAGTCAGGAACGTCCGGGTCTGAGTAACTTTGCAGGTTTATATAGTAATATCAACCAGATAAATTTGTTTATCAGTAAAGCTGCTGATACGAATTTGTTGAAAGAGGCAGATAAAGCTTATTATTTGGGACAGATGTATGGCTTGAGAGCATTCTATTATTTCCACTTGCTTCGTTCATGGGGAGATGTGGTTTGGACAGACCAGCCGAGCACAGGTTTTGAAATAGGGAAACTGGATAAGGCTGCCAGTCCGGCTGCGGAAATAATGGAAAAGATTAAAGCGGATATTCAAAGTTCGGAAGATAGTTTTGGCACAGATTACAGTTTTCGTGAATCACGTACATTTTGGTCGAAAGCTGCAACGCTGATGCTGAAGGCTGAGGTTTATTTGTGGTCCGGTCGCCGGATGGGAGGGGGAAGTGCCGATGCTACAGTTGCTCAGAATGCCTTGACCGATATTCAGAGCCATATCTCCAGAGAAACTCTTGATTTGATGCCCAATTATACAGATGTGTTTGCTTATGACGATAAAGGTAATAAGGAGATAATCTTTACTATTCATAATAAACAGAACGAAACCGATTTGTTTGGCGGTAGTTGGAGAAATAATCTGGTGCCTCAAAGAGCTACATTGAGTCTTTATTATGATAAGGAGACAGATGGGCAGTTTGAGTTGAATTTCAATGGTAATATGTATTATCCTGTTAGAAATGAGTTATACGATAAATTTGATAACTTGGACACTAGAAAACAAGGAACGTTGAAAGCTGTCTTTACAATGGATGCACCACACGATTATGTGGGATGTTTCCCTTATAAATATCGTGGAACAACTCCGTCAGGAGCTTCAGAAAGACTTTTTGCTGATGATTTTCCTGTATATCGTTATGCCGATTTATTATTGATGCTGGCTGAAGCTAAATCATTGACCGGGGGAGATCCGACAGCTGAAATCAATTTGATACGTGCCCGTGCGTATAAGGCTAATTATGATGTGGCTACAATGGGGTATCCGAATATGGCAGGTGATAAAGACGGTATCAATGAGGTTTTATTGAGAGAACGTTATAAGGAATTTATGTTCGAAGGTAAACGTTGGTATGATTTACGTCGTTTTGGCGATGAATATGTATTTGAGTATACTACTGCAGATGATTCTTACCCTCAACGTTTGTTGTGGCCAATCGACAAGAATACATTAACAAATAACCCTGCTTTGGAACAAACTCCGGGATATTGACCGTATTTCTTGCCTAAATAATAAAATAAAGGTGGTTTTTTATCATAAAAAGATAAAGAATCACCTTTTTGTTTTCATATTACAATAAAATATTTTATTTTTACCCGCATAATTAAATAATAATATTATGAAACAAATTTCTTGGTTGTTAGGAATTCTTTTATTCCTCTCTCCTTTACAGATGAGTGCTCAAAAGCAGGATACGGTTGCAGTGCGCGAAACTCGTATTCCGGTATTGATTGAACGGCAGGACAATGAACTGTTTAATTTGCGTATAGATGCTACGCAAAGTCAGGTGTTGAATGATGTGAAACTTAGTTTCGGCAAAGAAGTGAATCTGAATGAAATAGAGGCAGTGAAACTCTATTATGGCGGAACAGAAAGTTCTGAGAGAAAAGGAAAAACTTATTTTGCTCCCGTTGATTATATTCCAAGTAATACTCCGGGTAAAACATTGGCTGCTAACCCTTCTTATTCTATTTTGAAAGCGGAAGTGAAAGCTCCGAAAAGAGATGTTGTGTTAAAAGTAGACCAGAAACTGTATCCGGGTGTGAACTATTTTTGGGTTAGTTTGCAGATGAAACCAACAGCTTCTGTACTTGCAAAGGTATCGGTGGAAATGACAGGAGTAACGATGGATAATCGGACTGCTCCGGTGAAGGTTGTGCGCAAAGCTGATACCCACTATATGGGAGTTGGTGTTCGTCATGCCGGCGATGACGGGGTAGCAGCTTATCGTATTCCGGGATTGGCAACTTCTAATAAAGGTACGTTGCTTGGTGTATATGATGTTCGCCACAACAACAGCGCAGACTTGCAAGAATATGTAGAAATAGGGTTGAGCAGAAGTACAGACGGCGGACAGACTTGGGAAAAGATGCGTATCCCGATGTCTTTCGGCGAACATGAAGGTTTGCCAAAAGCTCAGAATGGTGTGGGAGACCCTGCTATCTTGGTGGATAGGAAAACCGGTACTATCTGGATTATAGCAGCATGGACACACGGAATGGGTAACGGACGTGCTTGGTGGAATTCTCAACCGGGAATGGATATGCACCACACAGCACAACTTATGTTGGTGAAGAGTGACGATGATGGTAAAACCTGGTCTGAACCGATAAATATTACGGAACAGGTAAAAGATCCTTCTTGGTATTTCTTGTTGCAAGGTCCGGGTAGAGGTATATCGATGGATGATGGTACGTTGGTATTTGCCAGCCAGTATATCGGAAGTGATAGAATTCCCAATGCAGGTATTATCTATAGTAAAGACCATGGAAAAACTTGGCATATCAGTTCATTGGCGCGTACCAATACGACAGAATCACAAGTTGCTGAAATAGAACCGGGGGTATTAATGCTGAATATGCGTGATAATCGTGGTGGAAGTCGTGCAGTTTCTACTACTACCGATATGGGTAAAACTTGGAAAGAACACGTGTCTTCTCGTACCTCTTTGCAGGAACCGGTATGTATGGCGAGTTTGATTAGTGTGAAAGCCAAAGATAATGTGCTGGGTAAAGATATTCTGTTGTTCTCTAATCCGAACGATACGAAGAATCGTCATAGTATCACAATTAAGGCAAGTCTTGATGGTGGAGTGACTTGGTTGCCCGAAAATCAATTGTTGTTGGATGCCGGTTGGGGCTGGGGATATTCTTGCCTGACTATGATTGATAAAGAAACAGTAGGTATATTATATGAAAGTAGTGTAGCTCATATGACTTTTCAGGCTATTAAACTGAAGGATATTATCAAGACTAAATAAATGAAATGTAGATTAACCTGTCTCATAGGTATGATATTTGTCTGTGCCATGACTATGGCACAGACAAATGCTTATCCGTTACTTCCTATGCCACAGAATTATAAAGTAACGGATAAGTCGTTTGCAATGGGAAAGGTAAAGCTTTCTACTCCGGTTCTGAAGTCGGAGTGGGAGGCTTTTATTGTGAATGCCGGTGGAGAATTGGCGGATAAAGCTGCCGCAGAGATAAAAGTAGAACTTCTTCCGGTTATTGATGGAGTTAAGTTAAATCCGGATGAGGCGTACCGACTGTCTGTGTCCGGGAAATTGATAAAGATAGAGGCTGTTACGGAACGTGGGGTGTATTGGGCCTTGCAAACGCTTCGTCAGTTAGAAAAGAAAAAGGGAAAGAAAAGTCTGTTTGCCGGTTGTGAGATTGTGGACTGGCCGGCTTTCCGAATCCGTGGCTTTATGCAGGATGTAGGTCGCAGTTATATTTCAGTGGAAGAATTAAAGCGTGAAATAGAGATATTATCTCGTTTTAAAATCAATGTGTTTCATTGGCATCTTACTGAAAATCAGGCATGGCGTTTGGAAAGTAAGATATTCCCGATGCTGAATGACAGTATTAATACAGTCCGTATGCCGGGTAAGTACTATACATTAGAGGAAGCACGTGAGTTGGTGGACTTTTGTAAGCAACATCAAGTCGTGTTGATTCCCGAGATAGATATGCCGGGGCATAGTGCAGCTTTTATTCGTACTTTCCGTCATGATATGCAGAGTCCTGAAGGTATGAAAATCTTGAAACTCTTAATAGATGAAGTTTGTGAAACTTTTGATGTACCTTATTTGCATATAGGTACCGATGAAGTAGCATTTACTAATCCTGATTTTGTTCCCGAAATGGTATCTTATGTACGTTCAAAAGGAAAGAAGGTGATTTCTTGGAATCCCGGTTGGCATTATAAGCCGGGAGAAATAGATATGACTCACTTGTGGAGCTATCGTGGAAAGGCTCAACCGGGGATTCCTGCCATTGATTCCAAATTTCATTATTTGAATCACTTTGATACATTTGCCGATTTGGTTGCCCTGTATAACAGCCGTATATATAATAAGGTGGAAGGGAGTGATGATATAGCCGGTACTATATTGGCAATATGGAACGATCGGATGATTTCAAAAGAAGAAGATATGATTGTTCAAAACGGATTTTATCCCAGTATGCTTGCCATTGCAGAACGTGCATGGAGAGGTGGCGGAACAGAATATTTCGATGGGAATGGAACGATGCTTCCTGCCGAAGATACAGAGATATTCCATGAATTTGTTGATTTTGAAAATCGTATGTTATGGCATAAAGAACATACATTCAAAGGATATCCTTTTGCTTATGTGAAACAGACTGATGTCAAATGGAATATAACTGATGCTTTTCCTAACGGTGGGGACCTGTCAAAAGTATTCCCCCCGGAACAGGAGTTGAAGGAGTCTTATGAGTATGAAGGGAAAACATACGGAACACGCAAAGCTATTGGTGCCGGTATTTATCTGCGCCATGTTTGGGGAACAATGGTACCGGCCTTTTATAAAGACCCTAAAGAAAATCATACTTCCTATGCTTATACATGGGTTTATTCTCCAAAAGACCAGGAAGTGGGGCTGTGGGCTGAGTTTCAGAATTATAGCCGTTCTGAGATGGACCTGGCTCCATTACAGGGAAAGTGGGATTATAAAGGCAGTCGAATATGGATTAATGATAAAGAAATAATGCCTCCTGTGTGGACAGCTACTCACCGGGTAAAAAGTAATGAAGTACCTTTGGAAAATGAAAATTGTGTGGTGCGTCCTCCATTGCTTGTTCACTTAAATAAAGGTTGGAACAAAGTACTCCTGAAGTTGCCGATAGGTAAGTTTGGAATGGACGAAACGCGTCTTGTCAAATGGATGTTTACTACCGTCTTTGTTACTCCGGATGGTGAAAAAGCAGTAGAAGGATTAATTTATTCACCTGAAAAACAACTATAAAATGAAAAACATTGCTTTACTTTTATTGGGGCTTTTCCTTGCACTGCCCCAATTTGCCCAGGAACGCAAATATTCTACATTCTATGAGCAACGTGCAACTTTATTCGAAGAACTTCCGGTTACTTCGAGAGATATTATCTTTTTGGGCAATAGCATAACTAACGGATGCGAGTGGGGTGAGCTTTTCCAAAACACTTATGTGAAAAACAGGGGAATCAGTGGCGATATTTGTATGGGAGTATACGATCGTCTTGATCCTATTATAAAGGGAAAGCCGGCTAAAATATTTCTTTTAATAGGCATTAATGACGTAGCGAGAGGAACATCGGCTGATACAATTGTTGCAAGAATCGAAATGATTGTAAAGAAAATAAAGGCAGAATCTCCGAAAACTGAATTATATTTGCAAAGTGTATTGCCTGTCAATGATTGTTACGGTATGTTTGGCGGACATACCTCTCGTTGGCAAGTTGTGAAGCAGATAAACGATTTGCTGAAACCTTTGGCAGAGAAGGAGAGGGTTACATATATTGATTTATATAGCCACTTTGTGGATGGAGCTACCGGAAAGATGAATCCTCAATATACCAATGACGGTCTGCATTTATTGGGAAAAGGTTACCTGTTATGGCGTGATATTGTGAAACCTTATGTTAACAAGAAATGAAAAAGATACTGATACTTTTTGTAAGTCTCTGTTTCTGTGTTACTCTTTTTGCACAGAAAAAAATCAAAGTTGCTTGTGTGGGTAATAGTATTACTTATGGTTATACATTGCCCGACCGTGAAACCAATGCTTATCCGGCGAAGTTACAGAAAATGCTGGGGGATGATTATGTGGTTGGTAACTTTGGAAAGTCCGGTGCTACTTTGTTGAACAAAGGTCATCGCCCTTATATGCAGCAGGAGGAATATCATAAAGCTATTGATTTTGCCGGTGATATCGTTGTTATCCATTTGGGTATTAACGATACAGATCCGCGGGATTGGCCTAATTATCGTGATTTCTTTATTCAAGATTATAGGGCGTTGATAGATTCTTTTCGTGTGGCTAATTCCAGATGCCGTATCTTGATTGCGCGTCTTACCCCGATTGCCGATCGCCATCTCCGTTTTGAGTCTGGTACACGTGATTGGCATGATGAAATACAATTGGCTATCGAGAATATTGCTAAATATGCCGGTGTTCAGTTGATTGATTTCCATGCACCGTTGTACCCTTATCCGTTTATGTTGCCGGATGCTGTTCATCCCAATGTAGAAGGAGCTGAAATACTGGCTAAGACCGTATATGAAGGTATTACCGGCGATTTCGGCGGATTGAGGATGAGTCCGTTGTATACAGACAATATGGTGTTGCAACACGGAAAACCGTTGACTATTCAGGGGACTGCCAATGCCGGTGATAGAATAACTGTATCCATTGCGCATCAGAAACAAAAAGTTGTAACGGGTATGGATGGTAAATGGTCGGTCACTCTTTCGCCTTTAAAAGCGGGAGGCCCTTATACATTGGTTGTTTCTTCGGGTAAACAAAAACTGACTTACGGTAATGTATTGGCCGGGGAAGTCTGGCTTTGTTCCGGGCAGTCCAACATGGAATTCTATTTAAACTGGAGTGCAACAGCCAAGCGTGATGTCGCTAAGGCTGCCAATGATAATATCCGTCTTTTTGATATGAAAGCGCGTTGGCGCACGGATGCCGTCGAATGGAATGCTTCCGTTCTTGATTCATTGAATCATTTGCAATATTATAAGGATACGGAGTGGACGGTTTGCTCTCCGCAAACAGCCGGTAATTTTTCTGCTGTGGCTTATTATTTCGGTAAGATGTTGCAGGACAGTTTGCAAGTGCCTGTCGGATTGATTTGTAATGCCATCGGTGGCTCACCCACTGAAGCATGGATAGACCGCAGTTCGTTGGAATATCATTTCCCGGCTATTTTGCGTAATTGGACTAAAAATGATTTTATCCAAGACTGGGTGCGTGGACGTGCTGCTCTCAATGTTAAAAAGTCAACCGATAAGTTGCAGCGTCATCCCTATGAACCTTGTTATCTGTATGAATCGGGTATTCTTCCTTTGCAACAATTCCCCATTAAAGGCATTATTTGGTATCAGGGAGAATCGAATGCGCATAATCGTGAGGCGCACGAAAAGCTGTTTAAATTATTAGTGGACAGTTGGCGCAAGAATTGGGAAGATAATGAGTTACCTTTTTATTATGTACAGTTATCAAGTATTGACCGTCCGTCATGGCCTTGGTTTCGTGACAGCCAACGTCGTTTCCTGACACAAATACCCCACACGGGAATGGCAGTGACTTCAGATAAAGGTGACTCTTTGAACGTACATCCTACGCATAAGCAGGAAGTAGGGGAACGTTTGGCTGTTTGGGCTTTAAACAAGACTTATAATTATAAAAATGTAGTGCCTTCGGGACCGCTTTTCAAGTCTGTTTCCTTTAAAAATGGGGCAGCTTATATTTCTTTTGATTATTCTGAGGGTCTTCATGCATCAGATAACAATGAAATTCGTACCTTTGAGCTGTCCGGAGACGATCAAATATTTTATCCGGCAAAAGCAGCCGTTGTGAACGGTGAGTTAAAAGTATGGAGTGATAAAGTAAAAGAGCCGACAATAGTGCGTTATGGTTGGCAACCGTTTACTCGTGCCAATTTGGTGAATGGTGCAGGGTTGCCGGCTTCAACGTTCCGTTCGGATGTGAAATAACGATAGGGGAAGCTTTGTGCTTCCCCATTGGAACGATAAAAAGATGTAAGATATGAGAAAATTGCGAATGTTAATGATGATGGGATGCATCCCGATGATATTAGGTGCCGAGGAATATAAGGAGCCTGAGAAGATAAACCTGAATAAAGGATGGGAATTCTCTCAGGTCGGAAAAAGCGAGTGGCTTCCTGCAAAAGTTCCCGGAACAGTACATCAGGATTTAATAAATCATGGCATGATTCCCAATCCTTTTTATGGAAAGAATGAAGAGAAAGTGCAGTGGGTGGAAAATGAAGACTGGACTTATAGGACTACTTTTAATGTGACGGACGAGCAACTGGCACGTGAAGCAGCCGTCCTTGAATTTGAAGGACTGGATACTTATGCTGATATTTATCTGAACGGTTCTTTATTGGAACGTACAGACAATATGTTTGTCGGTTATACGCTTCCTGTGAAAGAGGTACTGCGAAAGGGGGAAAACCGTCTGCAGGTTTATTTCCATTCACCCATCAAACAGGCATTACCGCAATGGGAAACAAACGGATTCGACTATCCGGCAGACAATGACCATAGTGACAAGCGTGTCAGCATCTATACCCGTAAAGCACCTTACAGTTATGGATGGGATTGGGGCATTCGGTTGACTACCAGTGGTATATGGCGTCCCGTACATTTGGTTTATTATGATGTGGCAGCTATTGAGGATTATTATGTGCGTCAAGCATCGGTAACTGAGGAATTGGCGAAGGTTGAGAATCAGTTGGCAATAAATAATATCACTTCTACTCCTCAAAAGGCGGAAGTGACCGTGAGTTATTCCTATAAAGACGGTGAAAAGACAACGAAGCAGAAAGAAGTGACTCTGCAACCGGGTGCGAATGAAATCAATATACCTATGGAAATCGGCAATCCTCATCTTTGGATGCCGAATGGTTGGGGCGAACCTGCTTTATATGATTTTGAAGCTCAGGTAAAGGTGGATGGCAAAGTGATTGCTTCCAAGCAGGAACGTATCGGACTACGCAATATCCGTGTAGTGAAGGAGAAAGATGCCCAAGGTGAATCTTTCTATTTTGAGGTAAACGGTAAACCGATGTTTGCTAAGGGAGCGAACTTTATTCCCGATGACGCTTTGTTGCCCAATGTCACGCCTGAACGCTATCACCGATTATTCAAGGATGTGAAAGAGGCCAATATGAACATGCTTCGTGTATGGGGGGGCGGTGTGTATGAGGATGATGCTTTTTATAAGGAAGCCGATGAACACGGTATCCTGATTTGGCAAGATTTCATTTTTGCTTGTACCACTTATCCGTCGGATCCTGCTTTCTTGAAGCGTGTGGAGGCGGAAGCCGACTACAATATCAAGCGTTTGCGCAATCATGCAAGTTTGGCCATGTGGTGTGGAAATAATGAAATCTATGAAGGAATGCGCTATTGGGGATGGGACAAGAAATATACCGACCCTGCCATCATGGAAGGTATGAAGCGAGGATACGACAAACTGTTCCGTGAATTGCTGCCTCGCAAGGTACAGGAACTTGACCCGGATCGTTTTTATATGCATGGCTCTCCTTACGAAGCCAACTGGGGGCGTCCGGAAAGTTGGAAGATAGCCGACAGCCATAATTGGGGCACTTGGTATGGACAGAAGCCTTTTGAGAGTTTCGATACCGAGATTCCACGCTTTATGAGCGAGTATGGTTTTCAGGCATTCCCGGAAATGAAGACCATTGCCACTTTCGCTGCACCCGAAGATTATGCATTGGAATCGGAAGTGATGAATGCTCATCAGAAGGCATCTATCGGTAACTTCTTGATAAAAAAGACCATGGGACTGTATTATAAAGTTCCCGAAGACTTTGAACAACTGGTGTATTTGGGCTTGGTATTACAAGGACAAGGAATGCGTCATGGAATGGAGGCCCATCGCCGCAACCGTCCTTATTGTATGGGTACGCTTTATTGGCAGTTGAATGACAGTTGGCCGGTTGTTTCTTGGTCGAGCATCGATTATTATGGAAACTGGAAAGCCATGCACTATCAGGCAAAGAGGGCTTTCGCTCCGGTATTGGTAGATGCAATAAAAGAAGGGGATGATTTGAATATCTATGTAATGTCCGACAAGCTGGAAGCCGATAAAGATGTAACCCTTCAGTTGCGTCTGATGGATTTTGACGGAAAAGTATTAAAGAAAAAAGAGATAAAAGGGGAAGTGCCCGCTAATGCTTCTACCTTATATCATAAGGAGAAGTACGAGGGAATGACTCCTAATCCAAGGAATACCTTCTTATTGATGACACTGAAAAACAAGAAAGGAGAAGTATTGTCCGAAGAAACTTTTTATTTCAATTTTGCCAAAGACCAGGATTTGCCCAAGGCGGATATACGCTACAAGGTAAAGCAAATGGATGGAAAGTGTGAGATAACACTGTCTTCCAAACAGTTGGCAAGGGATGTGTTTATTGAAATCCCCAAGCAGTCAGATTCCAATTCCTTGACAGTATCTTCTCTTCAGGGAGCAAGGTTCTCTGATAATTTCTTCGACCTGTTGCCGGGACAAACGAAGAAAGTGGTAGTTACTTCGGAGGAACTGATGAAAGATGGGAAATTGGATATTCGTATCCATCAATTGAGTGATACTAACTAATCAATTATATATATTATGAAACATTTAATGAGCCTGGCAGGGCTGTCTGTGGCAGGTTTAATGCTTGTATCCTGCAGCACACAAGTAAAAGAAGCAAATTATCAGGTTATCCCGTTACCGCAGGAAATCTCGGTAATGGAACAGGCTGCTCCGTTCATTTTGTCGGACGGTACAAAGATTATGTATCCCGAAGGTAATGAGAGGATGCAAAAGAATGCAGAGTTTTTGGCAAGTTATATCAAAGATTTGACCGGAAAGAGCCTGAGCGTACAAGCCGGTACGGAAGGCAAGGGAATTCTTCTGCAACTGGGGGGAAGTTCGGAAAATCCTGAAGGTTATCAATTAAAAGTAACGGATGCTAATGTGGTGATATCCGGTCCGACAGAAGCCGGAGTATTTTATGGTATCCAAACTTTGCGTAAGTCTATTCCGGTGGTGCAAGGCATGGATATAGCCCTTCCTGCAGTAGAAATCAGTGACTATCCCCGTTTTTCTTATCGTGGAGCACATTTGGATGTGTCTCGTCATTTCTTCCCGGTTGACTCGGTAAAACGTTTTATTGATATGTTGGCTTTGCATAATATCAATCGTTTTCACTGGCATATCTCTGATGATCAGGGATGGAGAATTGAAATTAAGAGTCGTCCCGAATTGACAGAAATCGGTTCAAAGAGAACAGAGACTGTAATCGGACATAATACAGGTAAATATGACGGTCAGCCTTATGGTGGTTTCTATACTCAGGAAGAAGCAAAAGAAATCGTAGCTTATGCTGCCGACCGGCACATTACGGTTATTCCCGAAATCGATATGCCGGGACACATGCAGGCTGCTTTGACTGCTTATCCGGAATTGGGATGTACAGGCGGTCCGTATGAAGTATGGAAAATATGGGGTATATCGGATGATGTACTGTGTGCCGGAAATGATGAGACACTGAAGTTTATTGACGATGTGTTGGGTGAAATCATTGAGATTTTCCCATCTGAATATATTCATGTAGGTGGTGACGAATGTCCGAAAGTGCGTTGGAAGACTTGTCCGAAATGTCAGGCACGTATCAAGGCATTGGGTATAAAAGGTGATAAGAAGCATTCTGCAGAGGCTTATTTACAGAGTTTCATTATTACTCATGCAGAGAAGTTCTTGAATGGTAAAGGTCGTCAGATTATAGGCTGGGACGAGATTTTGGAAGGTGGATTGGCTCCTAACTCAACTGTTATGTCATGGCGTGGCGAATCAGGTGGTATAGAGGCTGCCAAACAGCACCATGATGTAATTATGTCACCGAATACTTATCTGTATTTTGACTACTATCAGTCTAAAGATGTTGAGAATGAGCCGGAGGCCATTGGTGGTTATCTGCCCATCGAAAGAGTGTATTCTTATGAACCGATGCCTAAGTCCCTCACTCCTGAAGAACAAAAGTATATAAAAGGTGTACAGGCTAACTTGTGGACTGAATATATTCCTACTTTCAGTCAGGTAGAATATATGGAATTGCCCCGTATGGCTGCTTTGGCAGAAGTGCAATGGACAATGCCTGCGAAGAAGAATTATGAAGACTTCTTGAAACGTTTGCCTGGATTGGTAGATGTATATGATGTATATAAGTACAATTATGCTACTCATGTATTTGATGTAAATGCTGTTTTCACTCCTAATCCGCAGGATGGAACATTGGATGTGACTTTGTCCACTATTGATAATTGTCCGATTTATTACACGTTGGATGGTAGTGAACCGACCGCAGCATCGGCACAGTATACAGAACCTTTGAAACTCAAAGAAAACTGTACTTTCCAAGCTGTGGCAGTTCGTCCTACAGGAAACAGTCGCATTGTGAAAGAGGATATAGCTTTCAACAAGGCAAGCATGAAGCCTGTTACTATGTTGCAACCGGTAAATAAACAATATGAATTTAACGGTGCTCCCACTTTGGTAGATGGATTGAAAGGTAATGGAAATTACAAGACAGGACGTTGGATTGCTTTCTATAAAAATGATATGGAGGCAGTGATTGATCTGAAAGAACCGACCGAAATTCAAAGTGCTTCTATTTCTACCTGTGTAGAAAAGGGTGACTGGGTATTTGATGCCCGTGCTCTTTCTGTAGCGGTATCCGAAGACGGTCAGAACTTTAAAGAAGTTGCTTCGGAAAAATATCCGGCCATGAAGCAGGATGACAAAAACGGAGTATTTAACCATACTTTGACATTCTCACCGGTTACAGCCCGTTATGTCAAAGTGACTGCTTTGACGGAACATAGTATTCCTGCCTGGCACGGTGGTAAAGGAAATCCTGCTTTCCTGTTTGTAGATGAGATTTCGTTGAACTGATTAATTCATAGCTTGTGTGACGAAGAAACAACTATATGGAAAATTGCTGGCTGTATTAGTGGGTGGCTTATTGGTATGCAGTGCATGTCACCACACTGATACGTCAGGTGCTGAAATATCTCTTGAGAAAATGAACGGCTTCCCTTCGGGGAATGCCGCTTTTCTCAAGGGAGTTTCTGCTTTATATGCAGGAATAACAAAAGACCGTTTAATAATGGCAGGTGGATGTAATTTCCCGGATATTCCTGTTGCCGATGGCGGAAAAAAGGTTTTTTATAATGAAGTTTATGCTACACCTTTATCATCAGATACAGCCTTCCGGTGGAAGCAAGTTGGCTTTTTGCCTGTAGCATCGGCGTATGGAGTAACTATTTCTACACAAAAAGGGTTAATTTGTGTTGGAGGAACTACTGCTGATGGTAGTATATCTGATGTATTTCTTTTATCTTTGCAAGAAGACGTCTTGGTAACTGACACTTTACCTTCTTTACCCATGACTATCGATAATATGGCAGGTGCTTTAATAGGTGATTTGCTTTATATCGTAGGAGGAAACGTTAATGGTGTTCCCTCTGCGGATATGTATTCGCTTGATTTGTCAAATATGGATAAAGGATGGCAGAAAGAGCCCGGTGTGCCCGGCGAGCCGAGAGTTCAACCGGTGTGCGCGGCACAAGGGGGAAAACTTTATGTTTGGGGAGGCTTTGCCCCGGCAGCAGATGGGCGCGAAGCAACCTTGTCTGTGGACGGTTATGTATATTCGCCCGAGACGAGAGTATGGACTTCGGTAGCGACTCCGGTCGATAAAGAAGGAAAAAGCATTTCATTGGGAGGTGGAGCAGCCGTTCCTTGGGGAGAAGAAGCCATTTTATGTATTGGCGGTGTCAACAAGGATATATTCCTGAAAGCTTTGCAGGGCATTTATTCGGGAAAAGAATATCTGTCACATCCGGCGGAGTGGTATCAGTTCAATAAGAATCTGTTGCTTTATTATCCTGCAAAAGATGAATGGAACTCTTTGGGCGAATATGAACAGGGAGCACGTGCAGGAGCTGCTTTGGTTGCTGACGGAGTTTATGCTTATATAATTAATGGTGAATTGAAACCGGGTATTCGTACCAATGAAATAAATAGAATTAAAGAGAATAGAAAATGAGGAAACTTACACTATTGGCAAGTGTGGCGGTGAGCCTGTTGCTGGCGGGTTGCGCCAAGGAACAGAAAGAGACACTTTCTGTGATTCCCGTTCCATTGAGTGCAGACTTGCAGAAGGGTGCTTTTCAATTGAATGATCAAACAAAATTATGGATAGATGCACCTCAGGAGGATAAAACGAGACTGGCAGATTATATCGCCGGCTCTCCTTTTCAATTGGATGCTGCTTTGGAAGAAGTAGTCGACAATGTTGTCATTCTTCAACAAGTAGACCGTTTGCCGGATATTACTTCGTCCGAAGGATATGTGCTGGAAGTAACTCCGAAGCAGGTGAAAATCCGGGCTGCTTCGGGTGCGGGACTTTTTTATGGTGTGCAGACATTCCTGCAAATGGTGAATGAAAAAAAGGAATTACCGGTAGGAACCGTTACCGATGAGCCGCGCTTTGCCTATCGTGGTATGATGCTCGATGTTTCCCGTCATTTCTTTGATGTGAATTTTGTGAAGAAGCAGATTGATGCTTTTGCCTATTACAAACTGAACCGTCTCCATTTACATCTGACTGATGCGGCAGGATGGCGTATTGAAATAGATAAATATCCCCGTCTTACTGAGTTTGCTGCGTGGCGTGAATTCCCCACCTGGAAAGAGTGGTGGAACAATGGTCGCCAATACAGTGAAGAAGGTAGTGAGAATGCTTATGGAGGTTATTACACCAAAGAGGATATCCGTGAATTGGTAGCTTATGCCGAATCTCGTTATATAACTGTCATTCCCGAAATAGAAATGCCGGCACATTCGGAAGAAGTATTGACTGCTTATCCCGAACTGTCCTGTACACATGAACCCTATAAGCAGGCTGATTTCTGTGTGGGCAATGAAAAGACTTTTGAGTTTCTGGAAAATGTACTGACGGAAGTGATGGAATTATTCCCGTCCGAATATATCCATATTGGTGGAGACGAGGCAGGTAAAGCATCTTGGCCGACTTGTAAGTTATGCCAGGCACGGATGAAAAAAGAAGGTCTGAAAGATGTGAATGAATTGCAGAGTTATTTGATTCATCGCATTGAAGTATTTCTGAATGGCCATAACCGTAAACTGTTGGGCTGGGATGAAATTCTTGAAGGAGGACTGGCGCCTAATGCTACAGTCATGTCATGGCGTGGAACGGAAGGAGGTATGAAAGCGGTGGAATCCGGTCATAAGGCTATTATGACTCCGGGTGAGTTCTGTTATTTTGATTCTTATCAAGATGCACCGGATTCGCAGCCCGAGGCTATCGGAGGCTATCTGCCTTTATCCAAAGTCTATTCGTTCAATCCCGTTCCTGATACATTAAGTGCCGAAAAGGTGGGACTGGTGTATGGCGTGCAGGCAAATCTGTTTACAGAATATATTCCGACACCCGAGCATGCTGAAATGATGATTTATCCCCGTGTTCTTGCATTGGCGGAAGTGGCCTGGAGTGCACCGTCAAAGAAGAATTATGAAGACTTCCATGTACGGGCTTTAAAAGCAGTGGAAGAATTGAAAAAATCCGGTTATAATCCTTTTGAACTTAAGAACGAAATCGGTAATCGTCCCGGAGCTGATAAGCCGGTGGAACATTTGGCAGTAGGGAAAAAAGTGACTTATGGTCTTGATGCGGCTTATTATCCCGGATATGCTGCGGGGGGAGATACGGCCTTGGTCGATGGTGTCCGTGGCGGATGGACCTATGGTGATAAGCGTTGGCAAGGTTTCATTGACAAGAAAAGAATGGATATTACGATTGATTTGGAAAAAGAAACGGAACTTCATTTTATCGGTGCAGACTTTATGCAGGTCTGCGGACCGGAGGTATTTATGCCTGCCGAAGTGATAATTTCTATATCCGATGATGGTAAAGATTTTACAGAATTGAAGCACATCGAGCATAAAGTAGTGAAAGATGATAAGGTAACTTTTACTAATTTTGGTTGGGAAGGTAATGCGAAGGGACGTTATGTACGTTATCAGGCAACTTCCGGCAAGTTTGGTGGCTTCTTGTTTACAGATGAAGTTGTAATTAAATAAATGACTATGATACGAAAACTGAGTATTTTGACCGGTGCCGCATTGTTTTCTTTGCTGACTGCAATGGCGCAAAAAGAACCGGCCGATTATGTAAATCCTTTTGTGGGGACTACTAATTATGGGACAACTAATCCCGGTGCGCTTTGTCCGCAGGGAATGATGTCGGTCACACCTCTCAATGTGTTGGGGGCTGTTCCCGAAAATAAGATTAACAAGGATAGTACCTGGTGGTCTACTCCTTACGAGTTTAATAATAAGTATATGACGGGATTTGCTCATGTCAACCTGAGTGGTGTGGGTTGCCCCGAATTAGGCTCTTTGTTGCTGATGCCGACCACCGGAAAGCTGAATGTTGATTTTAATACTTACGGAAGTGTGTACAGCAATGAATCGGCTACTCCCGGCTATTATACCAATGTATTGGATAAGTATAATGTGAAGTGCGAAGTGACTGCTACTCCCCGCACCAGTATGGCACGTTTCACTTTTCCGGCAGGACAAAGCAATATCTTATTAAATTTGGGTGAAGGATTGACAAACGAGAGTGGTGCTACAGTGCGTTTTGTCAATGACCGTGAGATTGAAGGAACCAAATTGCTGGGTACTTTTTGTTATAATCCGCAAGCTGTATTCCCGATATATTTTGTGATGCGCATTAATAAAGTTCCGGCAAAGCGCGGCTACTGGAAAATGATGCGTCCGATGGGTGTGGAAGCACAGTGGGATGACACGGCAGGCAAGTATAAACTTTACACTTCCTATACAAAGGAAATGAGTGGTGACGATGTCGGTGCATGGTTTACTTTTGACTCAACAGTGAGCGAAACGATAGAAGTCAGCATGGGGGTATCCTTTGTGAGCATTGAGAATGCACGTTTGAATCTGGAAAAGGAGCAACCGTTCGGAACCACCTTCGACAAGCTGCGTGCCGAAGCGCGTAAGATGTGGAATGATGACCTTTCACGTGTCACAGTCAAAGGCGGAACTGAAGAACAAAAAGGAGTATTCTATACAGCCATGTATCATACCCTTATTCATCCGAATATCCTTCAGGACGTTAGCGGTCAATATCCGCAGATGGAAGGTGATAAGATTCTGACTACCAACCGTAACCGTTATACTGTATTTTCATTGTGGGATACATACCGCAACGTACACCAACTGATGACATTAGTGTATCCTGAGCGCCAGATGGATATGATTCATACCATGCTCGGCATGTATAAGGAACATGGATGGTTTCCCAAATGGGAACTTTACGGACGTGAGACACTGACAATGGAAGGCGATCCTTCTATTCCGGTTATCGTGGACAGTTGGATGAAAGGTCTTCAGGACTTCGACATCAACTTGGCATATAAAGGAATGTATAAGTCTGCCACTACTCCGGGTAAGGATAACCTGATGCGTCCGGATAATGATGACTATATGGCAAAGGGATATGTGCCGATGGAAAGCCAATATGATAATTCTGTTTCACATGCCCTGGAATATTATGTGGCAGATTATGCGTTGTCTACTTTGGCTGAAGAATTGGGAAAGAAAGAAGATGCCAAGTTGTTCCGCAAACGTTCCATGGGTTATAAGAATTATTTCTGCAAAGAGTTTGGTACTCTTCGTCCCATTACGAAGGAAGGCAGATTTTATGAACCGTTCGATCCCAAAGAAGGAGCAAACTTTGCACCCAGTCCCGGTTTCCATGAAGGAAATGCATGGAATTACACATTCTTTGTTCCTCATGATATTAAAGGGCTGACAAAATTGATGGGCGGTGACAAGAAGTTTGTAGATAAGCTGCAAAGTGTGTTCGATGAAGGAAATTATGATCCCGCCAACGAACCCGACATTGCTTATCCGTACTTATTCAGCCGTTTCAAAGGCGAAGAATGGCGTACCCAGAAATTGGTAAAAGAGTTGTTGGCCAAACACTTTACTACCAACCCCGACGGTATTCCCGGAAATGATGATACAGGTACTATGTCTACATGGGCTATCTTCAGCATGATGGGATTGTATCCTGATTGTCCCGGTGTACCCGAATATACATTAACTACTCCGACTTTTGATGAGGTAACTATTAAACTTGACCCTGAATATTGGGGTAAAGATAAACTGGTTATCAAAAAAGAAGGCCATGGAGATTACATCAAGGAAATCAGATTAGGAAATAAGAAAGTGAACAAATACCTTATTTCTCATGATGACTTGATAAAGGCGGGAGAGATTACTTTTGTTGTTACAGACCATATCAATAAATAAGAAAAACTATGAATACTAAACGATTTTTATGTGCCGCATTGGGAGCTATCTGTTCCCTTGCTTTCATGCAAGCGCAGGTAAGAACCGAGCAGACCTTTGAAAAAGGGTGGAAGTTCACTCGTGAAGACAATGCAGACTTTGCGAAGCCCGGATTTAATGATGCCAAGTGGCAGAATGTCACCGTCCCTCACGACTGGGCTATCTACGGGCCATTCAGTATAAATAATGATAAGCAGGAGATGGCAATTACCCAGGACGGACAAACAGAAGCAATGGAACATGCCGGACGTACCGGCGGGCTTCCTTTTGTGGGAACAGGGTGGTATCGCCTCAATTTTGATGCTCCTTCTTTTGAGAAAGGCAAGAAAGCTACATTGATATTTGACGGTGCCATGAGTCATGCCCGTGTATATATCAACGGACAAGAGGCAGGATACTGGCCTTATGGCTATAATTCATTTTATGTGGATGCCACTCCTTATCTGAAACCGGGAGAGAAAAACGAACTGGCAGTCCGCCTGGAAAACGAACGTGAATCTTCACGCTGGTATCCCGGGGCAGGATTGTATCGCAATGTACATTTGGTGGTGACAGAAGATGTACATATTCCCACATGGGGAACGGTTATCACAACTCCCGTTGTAGAGGACGGTTTCGCAAGAGTTAATGTGAAGACCGATTTAGTGATGCCTGAAGGAAAAAACGTCGGTAATTACCGCATTGTAACTGAAATTCTGAACCCCGAAGGAAAGAGAATTTCTTCGGATGACAGACCGGGAGATAAACTGGACGGGAATTTCTTTAATCAGAATTTTGTTGTGTACCGTCCTTCTTTATGGTCGCCTGAAAATCCGGCATTGTATACCGCAGTTTCCAAAGTATACGATGGAGAGACATTGAAGGATGAATATACGACTCGTTTTGGTATCCGTACATTGGAGATTATCCCTGACAAGGGCTTCTTCCTGAATGGTAAACTGACAAAATTCAAAGGCGTTTGTAATCACCATGATTTAGGTCCTTTGGGAGGAGCGGTAAATGATGCGGCCATCCGCCGCCAAATCCGTATCTTGAAGGATATGGGCTGTAACGCCATCCGTACTTCTCACAATATGCCTGCTCCTGAACTGGTAGAGGCGTGTGATGAAATGGGTATGATGTTGATGCCGGAATCATTTGATGAATGGAAATCGGCAAAAATGGCGAATGGCTATCACAAGATATTCGATGAGTGGGTTGAGAAAGACCTGGTAAATCTTATTCGTCACTATCGCAATAATCCGAGTGTTGTGATGTGGTGTATCGGTAATGAAGTGCCCGACCAATGGAATGGAAATAACGGACCTAAACTTTCACGTATGTTGCAGGATATCTGTCATCGCGAAGACCCGACCCGTCCGGTCACTCAGGGTATGGATGCTCCAGATGCTGTAGTCAACAATAATATGGCGGCTACTATGGACATAGCCGGATTCAATTATCGTCCCCACAAGTATCCCGAAAACTATAAGAAGCTGCCGCAACAGATTGTTTTGGGCAGTGAGACAGCTTCTACTGTCAGCTCTCGCGGTGTGTATAAATTCCCTGTGACGCGTCAGGCCATGAAGAAGTATGACGACCATCAGTCTTCATCATACGATGTGGAACACTGCGGATGGTCTAACTTGCCCGAAGACGACTGGATTTGGCATGATGACAAACCATGGGCTATCGGAGAATTTGTATGGACAGGTTTTGATTATCTGGGCGAGCCGACACCTTATTATACTGATTGGCCCAGTCACTCTTCTTTATTTGGCATCATTGACCTTGCCGGTCTGCCGAAAGACCGTTACTATCTCTACCGCAGCCATTGGAATAAGGATGAAGAGACTCTTCATATCCTTCCTCATTGGACATGGCCGGGACGGGAAGGAGAAGTTACTCCGATTTTTGTCTATACCAACTATCCTTCGGCAGAAGTGTTTATCAACGGTAAGAGTCAGGGTAAGCGTACTAAAGACTTGAGCGTTACTCCTGAAAATAGTGCTGATTCAGCATCTACAGCCAACTTTAAACGCCAGCAACGTTATCGCCTGATGTGGATGGATACGAAGTATGAACCGGGAACAGTAAAAGTAGTGGCTTATAATGACAAAGGAGAAGCTGTTGCCGAAAAGGAAATTCACACTGCCGGCAAGCCCGACCATATCGAACTGGTAGCCGACCGTAACGAAATCAAGGCAGATGGTAAGGACTTGTCATTTGTAACTGTAAGAGTAGTAGACAAGGACGGTAATTTGTGCCCTGATGCTCAACATCTTATCAAATATTCGGTGAAAGGGGCAGGAACTTATCGTGCCGGAGCTAATGGCGACCCTACATCAATAGAGCTTTTCCATCTTCCACAGATGAAAGTTTTCAATGGAATGATGACCGCCATTGTCCAAAGTACCGATAAGCCGGGCGAAATAACATTGACCGCAACCGGTAAAGGACTTAAATCAGGTAAGTTGGTTTTAATGAGTAAGTAAAGAGATTTGTTTAAATTCCCTCTATCTGTGCCCCGCTTGATTTTATTAAGCGGGGCTTTTTATATTAAAATAGTTAGAAAATAATTCGGGATATCTGCAGTTAGCTCTGAAAAAGTTGCTAAATTTGTTCCCATATTTAATATGCTGTTTAGAAATCTTAATATTTTATTACTATATTATGTTGACCCAAATCATAAACGCGAAGATACTTACCCCTCAGGGATGGTTAAAGGACGGTTCGGTCCTGATGCGTGACAACAAAATTTTAGAAGTAACAAATTGTGACCTGGCTGTTATCGGAGCTGAACTGATTGACGCCAAAGGTATGTATGTAGTTCCCGGCGGTGTGGAAATCCACGTTCATGGCGGTGGTGGCGGAGACTTTATGGAAGGTACCGAAGAGGCTTTCCGTACAGCTGTTAACGCCCACATGAAACACGGTACTACCAGTATTTTCCCAACTCTTTCTTCATCTACCGTGCCGATGATTGAAGCGGCTGCCGAAACCTGTACCAAGCTGATGGCAGAGCCTGACAGTCCGATACTTGGTCTTCATCTTGAAGGACATTACCTTAACATGAAGATGGCAGGCGGCCAGATGCCTGAAAACATAAAAGACCCGGATCCAAAGGAATATATCCCTATTGTAGAGAAGTGGGGCTGTATCAAGCGTTGGGATGCTGCACCCGAATTGCCGGGTGCCATGCAGTTTGGTAAGTATATCACAGGAAAAGGCATCTTGGCTTCTGTGGCACATACACAGGCCGAATATGAAGATATCCGTGCAGCCTGGGAGTCCGGTTATTCTCATGCTACACATTTCTATAATGCGATGCCGGGCTTCCATAAGCGTCGTGAGTATAAATATGAAGGTACAGTAGAAAGTATCTATCTGATAGACGATATGACAGTGGAAGTGGTAGCCGATGGTATTCATGTTCCTCCTACTATCTTGCGCCTGATATATAAGATTAAGGGTGTGGAACGTGCTTGTGTTATTACCGATGCTTTGGCATGTGCCGCCAGTGAAAGCAATGTAGCTTTTGACCCTCGTGTCATCATTGAGGATGGTGTGTGCAAACTGGCCGACCGTTCTGCTTTGGCAGGCAGTGTGGCTACCATGGACCGTTTGATCCGTACCTTGGTGCAAAAGGCAGAAATCCCATTGGAAGATGCTGTCCGTATGGCTTCGGAAACTCCGTCCAGGATTATGGGAGTATATGACCGCAAAGGCTCACTTCAGAAAGGCAAAGATGCCGATATCTTGATTCTTGACCAGGACTTGAATATCCGTGCCGTATGGGCAATGGGCAAGCTGGTCGAAGGAACTTGTACTTTGTAAGAACCGGCTGAATAAGAACGGAAACAGGACTTTATAAAATCTCCTTTCACACCAAACGGATTATAATTCTATTGATTTACAATTTGTTATGGTGAAAGGAGATTTTCTTTAATTATAAAAACAATGCATTATGAACAAATATTTCTTTAGGTTTTCATTCTATTTTTTCATGGTAGTTCAGTGGTAAAACCACTGTTATATTTGTTTCATCATGATAGATGAATCAGCTTTTAGTATTGCATAATATATCCTCTTCTATCTCTTCTGTTGTTTCTTCATGGTATTCTTTGTAAATACCCCCTTCGTTCAGATAGTGGATAATATCACATATTTCCCTTAGCGAGGCAATGAGATGTGAGGAAATTATCACCGTCTTTTCTTTTGCTTTCAGTTGCCGGATGAGTCTTTTCATCAGGATACATCCCTTCAAGTCCACCCCATTGAACGGCTCGTCAAGAATAAATACGTCATTGTCTTGCAACAATAATGCCATAAATCCCAGTTTCTTTTTCATTCCGGTAGAATATTCGG
>ENA-OPAP01000168-OPAP01000168.1-human-gut-metagenome-genome-assembly--contig:-NODE-168-length-54437-cov-7.779063_pt1 | contig 54437 bp, 40 predicted proteins | sample MGYA00241059_ERZ501434 | MGnify/ENA primary metagenome ERZ501434 (study PRJEB25962, sample SAMEA1967055) | human gut metagenome | biome: human gut; feature: human-associated habitat; material: faeces...
GCGGTATACAGCTTTTCAAAAGTCGCCTTCATGTACTCTGCTGTGCCCTGCCGCCCGGCGGTGGTCCAGAACTCGCACTGCTCGTTGAACAGGTAAAAGTCCGTGTATTGCCAGGTAGCCTTTTGGGCGATATACTCCTGCCACTGCCCCTCCTGCTCTCCCAGCTCCGCAAGGGTGCCCAGGTAGCTGTCCCAGTCGTTCAGGATGTTCCAGTTGCGCTGCGCAAACATGGTAAAGGTCTTGGCAGACTGCCCATAGGTGGAAAGCAGGTTTGCCGTGCTTTCCTGATAGATCTGCTTCTGGGTATAGGCACTGTAAGCAAGGATGCCGACCAGCAGCGCCAGCAGCATCCCTGCTATGAGCAGTATATTTTTTCGTTTGTTCTTCATAAGGTCAATTTCCCCCGACTGCCCCGCAGCCAAACCCCTTCACAATACGTTCTTCCAAAGGCTTTATGCCAAAGCATCGTGCACAGCTTTTTGCAAAAAGTGTACAACCGCTGCGTGTCAGCGCCCGTATAAACCGACACTATCCCTAATAACATTATACCATTCCGCAAAAAAGCCTGTCAACACATCCATGGGGCGATTCGTGTCATTTCAAAGGCGATTCACGCAGAGTTGCCCTGTAAAGCTTGCAGACTTTTTGCAGACTTTCGGATAGCAAGTAAGTGCAAATATCGGTTAGTATTCGATAGTATTTGACAAGCCGCAAATACAAAAAACCGCATGAACACCGGATTTTCCAGTATTCATGCGGTTTTTCACGTTATGCAGAAGAAGGGACTTGAACCCTCACTCACTAGGAACTGGTGCCTAAAACCAGCGTGTCTGCCATTCCACCACTTCTGCTCATAGAAAAAAGGCAAGTCAAAAACCGACTTGCCTTCTGGTGCGAGGGAGGGGACTCGAACCCCCAAGGATAAACCACACGCACCTCAAACGTGCGCGTCTGCCAGTTCCGCCACCCTCGCATACCGTATTGTTTTCGCAGCCCTGAAATCTCTGAGGTGAAAGACCGTGATGCGGACTGCTTGAATATATTACCACGTTCCCGGCAGATAGTCAAGCGCTTTTTCTCTTTTTAAATGAAATTTTCGGGCCGTCATTTCTTAAGAATATGTTGGTTGAAATGCATGGATGGGTGTGATACTATATAACTAACTATCTCTGCTCAGTTGTTTTGGCAGCAGGGAAGAAGATGATAAGGATACGGCGGAAATGCATTTCTGCGCAGGGTGCAGACCGACCGGTTTTTTGAAAGGAATTTGAGTGGACGCAGGAATGAACGAGAAAAAAGAAAATGTTATTGTAAACGGTTTTTTCTGGCGCTTTGCAGAGCGGTGCGGTGTGCAGCTGATCTCAGCGGTGGTGTCCATCCTTCTGGCGCGCATCCTTACACCCGATGATTACGGCAAGGTGGCACTGGTGACGGTGTTCAACAATATCATGTATGTCCTGCTGGACTGCGGCATTGGCACCGCGCTGGTGCAGAAGAAGGAAGTGGACGAGCTGGATTACTCGTCGGCGTTCTTTTTCAGCATTGTGATCAGCTTTGTGCTGTATGGGGGAATGTTTGTGGCGGCACCGTATCTGGCTGCTTTCTACAATGACCCCAGCATGACCCCGATCTTTCGCGGCATCAGCCTGACAGTGGCGGTCTGCGGCATCAAAACGATCCAGCAGGCGCATGTGACCCGGAACATGAAGTTCCAGTATTTTTTCTATTCCGCCTTTGCGGGCGCGATCGTATCCACGGTCCTGGGCCTGGGCCTTGCCTATATGGGCTTTGGAGTCTGGGCGCTGGTGGTGCAGCAGGTATCCAATATCACGGTGGACACGCTGGTGCTGTGGAAGCTGTCCTCCTGGCGGCCTAAGATGGAGTTTTCGTGGCAGCACCTGAAAGGGCTGCTCTCTTATGGCTGGAAGCTGCTGGCCTCGTCGCTGAGCAGCGTCATCTACAACAACCTGCGCAGCCTGATCATCGGCAAGATGTACACCTCGGCGGATCTGGCGTATTACAATCAGGGCGATAACCTGACTTATAATATCGCGTCAAGCGTGGATACTTCCATTGAGAGCGTTTTGTTCCCGGTCATGTCCTCACTGCAGGATGACCGTGCGCAGGTCAAGAACATGACCCGCCGCTCCATCAAGACCTGTACCTATATTATTGCGCCGGTGATGATGAGCACTGCGTTCTGTGCCGAACCGCTGGTGCGCCTGATCCTCACCGAGAAGTGGCTGCCCTGTGTGCTGTTCCTCAGGGTGTTCTGTCTGGGGTATGTGTGCTGGCCGATCATCACGGCAAACCTGAATGCAGCCAAGGCGGTGGGCCGCAGCGATCTTTACCTGAAATGTCAGCTTTTGAACGAAGGGGTGTGCATCCTTCTTCTGCTGGCAACATTCCGTGTCAGCGTCGAGGCCATTGCATATGGTATGCTGATCACGAATATTGTGACCCAGATCCTGGATGCACAGCTCAACAAAAAGCTGATCGGCTATGGCTATCTGGAACAGATGCGTGATATCCTGCCGACCCTGCTGCTGGCAGCGGGCGCGGGCCTGTGCATGTATCTGGTCATTTTCCTGCACCTGCCGGATCTGCTGACGGTGATCATTCAGGTGGTGGTTGGTCTGGGCATTTATCTGACAGGCTCTGCCATTCTGGAATTGGACACCTTTGAATATTTCAAGGATGTGCTGGCTCCGTCCATCCGGCAGAAGCTGAAACGCTGAAACCGGCATTTTGAATCGTGTAAAAATCCGTCGGGCGGGTGATGTCCGACGGATTTTTGTTCTTTTTGTCTAAAGTATACAAGAAGAAACATTAAAAACCGGCAAAGCGACCATTGAAAAAACGCAACTGATATACTAGAATATAAGTACAAGAGCGCGGCACACGGCTGCGCGGAAAATGCAAAGCAGAAAATATAAAACAGGAGGATTTTCCTATGCCTATGAAAATGGGTTGGCGCTGGTATGGCGAGGGCAACGATCCCATCAGCCTGAGCGACATCAAGCAGATCCCCGGCGTGACCAGCATCGTCTGGGCGTTGCACGACAAGATGCCCGGCGAGATCTGGGAGATCGACGAGATCCAGAAGGTAGCCGATCAGATCCACGCTTACGGCTTCGACATGGACGTGGTCGAGTCGGTCAATGTCCACGATGACATCAAGATCGGCCTGCCCACCCGTGACAAATACATCGAGAACTACAAGCAGTGCATCCGCAATCTGTCCAAGTTCGGTGTCAAGGTCATCTGCTACAACTTCATGCCGGTGTTCGACTGGACCCGTACCGATCTGTTCCACCCCGTGGGCGACGGCTCCACTGCACTGTTCTACGAGAAGGACAAGATCAAGGGCGATTACAAGGCTATGGCTGAGTACATCATGTCCTTCACTGAGAAGTATAACATGACCTTCCCCGGCTGGGAGCCGGAGCGCATGGCAAAGCTGGACGAGCTGTTCAAGGCTTACGCCCCTGTCACCAAGGAAAAGCTGTGGGAAAACCTGAAGTACTTCCTGGAAGCACTGATGCCCACCTGCCATGAGTGCGGCATCAAAATGGCTATCCATCAGGATGATCCCCCTTGGGATATCTTCGGCCTGCCCCGTCTGCTGGTGGATGCCCAGAGCATCGACCGCTTCCTGAGCATGGTGGATGATCCGTACAACTGCCTGACCCTGTGCACCGGCAGCCTGAACGCAAACCCCAACAACAACTGTGCCGAGATCGTGCGCAAGCACTGCGACCGCATTGCCTTTGGTCACATCCGCAACATCCACCACTTCCCCAACGGCGACTTCTCCGAGGCTGCTCACCGCGACTGCTGCGGCGAGACCGGCATCATCGAAGTGCTGCGTGCTTACCATGACTGCGGCTTTGAGGGCTACATCCGTCCCGACCACGGCCGTCAGCTGTGGGAGGAAGGCCCCGGCAACTGCCGCCCCGGTTACGGCAAGTATGACCGTGCTCTGGGCGTTCAGTACATGCTGGGTGTCTGGGATCTGCTGGATCGTCTGGATGAAGAGAAAAAGAAGGGCTGATAAATATGAAGCTGTCTGAGATCAAAAACGGCAATCTGTCCGCCGAGTGGGCAGAGAAGGGTTATGAGCTGCCCAAATTCGATATCGAGGCTGTCAAGGCCAAGACCCACGCCGAACCCACCTGGGTGCACTTCGGCGCAGGCAATATCTTCCGTGCATTCCCGGCTGCCATCCTGAACGATGCGCTGAACACCGGCAAGTATGACCGCGGTGTCATCGTGGCCGAGAGCTTTGACTACGAGATCATCGACAAGGCTTATCGTCCCTACGACAATATGAGCCTGCTGGTCTGCCTGAAGTCCACCGGCGAGATCGAGAAGAAGGTGGTGGCTTCCGTTACCGAGAGCCTGAAGGCTGACTACTCCTTCGGCGAGGACTGGGCACGTCTGGTGGAGATCTTCCAGAACCCCAGCCTGCAGATGATCTCCTTCACCATCACTGAGAAGGGCTACGGCGTTGCTCCTGCTGATCTGGAGCGCGGCCTGACCCCCGTGCTGGCCATGGGCAAGGTCACTGCTCTGCTGTACGAGCGCTTCAAGGCCGGCAAGCTGCCCCTGACCGTTCAGAGCATGGATAACTGCTCCCACAACGGCGATAAGGTCAAGAACGCTGTCCACGCCTATGCTGCCAAGTGGGTGGAGCAGGGTCTGGTGCCCGCCGAGTTCCTGGCCTATGTGCAGGACGAGACCAAGATCACCTTCCCGTGGAGCATGATCGACAAGATCACCCCGCGCCCGGATGCCAAGGTCCAGCAGATGCTGGCCGACGACGGCTTTGAGGATAACTACACCATCGTCACCGAGAAGCACACCTTCACTGCTCCCTTCGTCAACGCCGAAGAGACCCAGTACCTGTGCATCGAGGATCACTACACCAATGGCCGTCCTCCGCTGGAGCTGGGCGGTGTGCTGTACTGCGACCGCGAGACCGTGGACAAGATCGAGAAGATGAAGGTGTGCACCTGCCTGAACCCGCTGCACACTGCCATGTCCATCTATGGCTGCATGCTGGGCTACACCCTCATCTCCGCCGAGATGGCCGATGAAGACCTGCGTGCCTTCATCCAGAAGATCGGCTATATCGAGGCCATGCCTGTGGTCGTTGATCCCGGCGTGCTGAACCCCTACGAGTTCATCGGCGCTGTCATCAACCGCCGTCTGCCCAACCCCTTCATGCCGGATGCTCCCCAGCGTATCGCTACCGATACCTCCCAGAAGCTGGCCATCCGCTTTGGTGAGACCATCAAGGCCTACGAGGCACGCGGTCTGGACAAGAGCAACCTGATCCTGATCCCGCTGGTGCTGGCAGGCTACGCCCGCTACCTGAAGGGCATCGATGACAACGGTCAGGCCTTTGAGCCTTCCACCGATCCGCTGCTGGCTGAGCTGCAGGCCATCGTGGCTCCGCTGGAGGTCAAGGAAGGCGAGCAGGACTTCAGCTGCCTGAAGAAGCTGTACAGCCGTGTTGACGTGTTCGGCGTGGATCTGTATGCCGTTGGTCTGGGCGAGAAGATCGAGGCAATGGCCAAGGAGCTGTTTGCAGGCCCCGGCGCTGTGCGCAAGACCCTGCACAAGTATACGCTTGCCCGCTGATCGACTGACGCAATAACATAAGCTATCTTCGCACCCACGCTGCGCTTTGCTTTGCCGCAGCGTGGGTCTTTATAAAAGAAAAGAACTGCTGAACGAAATGTCAGCAGTTCTTTTTTGCGTGTGCATATTTTTGGGGTTTAACCTTTTCTGCAGTCGTGCAGCTTTTCTTTGGGCAGGATGCCGGCCAAAAACTTCCACACCACTTCCATGCGGTCGTTCAGTAAGTAAGCTTTCTCTTTTTCTACGTAGAGGTACACCGCATTGTCCGTGCGGTAGGCGCAGTAAAAGCTGTCCCATGCGTGGCGGCTGGTGGGTTCGGGCTTGTCCTGCTGGCCGTACATCCACACAGCAATGCCGGTGTCGGCCAGCTCCACACGGTAGAAGGCCCGCGGCAGGTGCATCTGTTTGATCTGCCGGGAAACGCTGCGGAAGAACGAGTAAAAGTAGCTCACCGGCAGGCCGATGCCCACAATGGCAAGCACAGCAGCCAGCAGCCCGGCACCCGGGCGCTTGCCCAGCTGCGAAAGGCAGACGGCGGCAAAAGCCAGCATGATGGCGGCAAAAACAGCGGGACGCAGCCATGCTTTGCGGTGATGGAATGCATCGAACACGGCAAAATCGCGGAAGCCCTGCTCACCCATGGTGGTGGAAACGGAGATGGTCTGGGACATAAAGTCGCCTCCTTTGTATTTACAGGCATCGTACCACAATTGCGCGGTTTAGGCAAGAGAAAAACATGCAAACCTTGCCAATCCGGCCCAAAGCGTGGTACAATAAATCGTTACCAAACGAAAGGAGGCGGCAGGCTTTGCAGCACCGCAAGCGGCAGATCACCCTCAAGCAGCGCATGGGCTTGTGTCTGGCAGCATTTTTTGCGGCCTTTGCCATGCAGCTCACGCTCAATGGCTACCAGTCCAGAGCAGTGCAGGCAGTACAGGACGCGCAGATGGGCTGCTTCAACGCCATCAGCCGCTTTCAGGGCGGTGTGGAAAGCTCTATTTCCGTGCTGGAGAACTACCGCTGGGAGAACAGCGAGCCGGAGGAGATCATTGACCGGCTGCAGTCGGCATCTTCCACCTGCAATGCATGGCTCTGGCGCATCGGTACCAGTCTGGACAGTCTGGAAAGCGTCAGCGATGAGCAGCGGGTGCTCTACAGCGCAGTGGATACGGTCTATCAGACCTACACCGGCCTGCTGGATGAGCTGGAAAACGACCTGCTCAGCGGCAACGATGCCGCAGCTTCCCAGCTGTATTATGCAAAGGTGGTGCCCTGCGGCGATTACCTGAGCCAGTACACCCTGCAATTGCTGGAAACCGCCATTCAGGATTCCCAGACTACCTACACCACCATCTCGGCCCTGAACGAGCGCATCACCATGCTGCAGACGGTGGTGGTGGCGCTGTGCGTGGCGCTGGGCTGCGTTACCGGTTTGATGGTCATGCGTCTGCTCACGCCGGTGCAGCAGATGATCGCTGCCTCCCGCGCCATTGGCAAAAGTGAGTTCGACACCCCGGACATCCCGCTGCCCAAGCAGCCGGAGATCGCTCGGCTGGCCGAGTCCTTCAACATCATGAAGCACTCCATGGCCCAGCAGGTGACCACCCTGCAGGAGAAAAACGAGATCGAGCGGGAGCTGCACCGCCAGAAGACCGAAGCACTGGAGCTGCAGAACCGCATGGAGCGCAGCCGGCTGCAGCAGCTGCGCAGCCAGATCGACCCGCACTTTCTGTTCAACACCCTGAATGTGATCCAGCAGACCGCCGGTACCGAGACGGCCTACCGTACGCAGGCGCTCATCATGGCGCTTTCGCATCTGCTGCGCTACAGCCTGATGAGCAACGATGAACAGGTGCCGCTCTCCCGTGAGGTGCGCATCGTGGATGAATATTACTCCATCTACCATGTCCGCTTTGGTGAGCGGGTGCGTATGGAGTGGCGCATTTCCGATTCGCTGGATCTTACCGAGACCATGGTGCCGTCCTTTATTTTACAGCCCATTGTGGAAAATGCCTTCAAGCACGGCATCTGCCCCAAAGAGGAGGGCGGTGTGGTGCGCATCCGCGTGAACCCTCTGCGGGAGAAGGGACTGCTGTGCATCCGCGTGGTGGATAACGGCGTGGGCATCCAGCTGGATCAATTACGACAGCTGCGCGGGGCGCTCAGCCAGCCCGGTGAGCGCTGGGAGCATATCGGCATTTATAATGTTGCGGCCCGCCTGCGTCTGCTGGATCGGAACAGCCGCTTTGTGATACGGTCCCATCCGGGACGCGGTACGGCGGTGGTGCTGTATCTGCCATTGGTGGAAAATGAGGAGGAGTTTGAGGAATGATTCGTCTGTTGATCGCGGATGATGAAGCACTGGAACGGGAAACGCTGGCGGACATCGTGGCCCGCCGCTTTGAGCACGAAGTGACCATCGAGACTGCTGAGAACGGCCGCAAGGCAGCGGATACGGCGGTGCTGTGGGGCGCAGACCTGATCCTGATGGACATTGAGATGCCCGGTATGAACGGTCTGGATGCAGCCCGCGCCGTGCTGGAACAGCGCCCGGAGTGCAAGGTGATCTTTGTTACGGCCTACAGTCTGTTCCAGTACGCCCACGAGGCCATGCATCTGGGTGCCTGCGATTATCTGCTCAAGCCGGTGAACCCGGACGAAGTGGAAGCTTCCATCCGTAAGGCCATCCGTCAGATCGAGGCGGGCCGCCGCCTTGCAGAGCTGGCTCCGGTGGAACCGGAGCCGGAAGCGGATCCGGAGAGCGATGCCGCCGAAGCAGGGGAGAACGACCGCAATGCACTGGTCATGGCCCATGTGCGCAAGTATATGGAGGATAACTATATGTTCGACCTCTCGCTGGACAGTGTGAGCGAGATCCTGCATATCAGCCCGGCGTATCTCTCGGCACAGTTCAAGAAGTACCAGAAGATGAACTTTCTGGACTGCCTGACCGAACTGCGGATCAACGCTGCCAAGGAGCTGCTCACCGACCCGTTCCGTTCGGCAGCAGAGGTGGCTTCCATGGTGGGCTACGAGGATTCCAGCTATTTTGCTCGCACCTTTAAAAAACGCACCGGCATGACGCCTACCCAGTACCGCAGGGAAGCGGCCAAGGCTGCACGGGAGGCCCGACTGTGACCCGCCGCCAGATGCTCACCGCCCTGTTTGGCGCAGCCGTGCTGGCACTGCCGGTGGCGGGCTGCGGCCATCAGCCGGTGCAGGAACAACAGGGGGCGGAACTGATCCTGCGCTATGCGGAGAACCAGCCGAAGGATTATCCTACTACGCAGGCGGCGCTGGCCTTTGCGGATCTTGTGGCCCAGCGCACCGATGGCCGCGTGAAAGTGCTGGTGTACAGCGGGGGAGAGCTGGGCGCGGAGCAGAGCGTGATCCAGCAGATGCAGTTCGGCGGCATTGACTTCTCCCGCGTGTCCCTCAGCCAGCTGGCAGAGTACGAGCCGGCGCTGAGCGTTTTGCAGCTGCCGTACCTTTACACCGACGCTGACCAGATGTGGCGCGTGCTGGATGGGACCATCGGCGACGAGTTCCTCTCCACGCTGGAGTCGCTGGAGCTGACCGGCCTTTCCTGGTTCGATGCCGGTGTGCGCAGCATCTACACCCGGCAGAAGGTGACAGGCCTTGCAGATCTGCAGGGCCTGACCATCCGCGTGCAGGAATCGGACATGATGAGCGAAATGATCACCGACCTCGGCGCAAAGCCGGTAAAGGTAGTGTACAGCAAGGTGTATGCCGCCCTGCACAACGGTGAGATCGATGGCGCAGAGAACAACTGGCCCAGCTACGAAGCCATGGGTCACTACGAGGTGGCACCTTACTTTTTAAAGGATGAGCATACCCGCGTGCCGGAGGTGCAGCTTGCAAGCCCTGCTGTGATGGAAAAGCTGGCCGCACTGGACGAGCGCTACCCGGAGATCATCCGCCTGTGTGCCCGGGAGAGCGCCAAGGTGGAGCGCAGGCTCTGGGCGCAGCAGGAGGCGGAATCGGAAAGTGATCTGCGTGCAGCAGGCATTGAGGTGACAGAGCTGGACGAAGAAGAAAAGGCAAGGTTCCGTGCTGCTGTGCAGCCGATGTATGATCGGTTCGCCCAGCAGGGCGAATTGATCACCCGCATCCGGCAGGCATAAGCCCCACAGAAAAGCCCGGAAAAGATGGGCAAAGAAATCAGGAAAACAGAATAAAGAACCGGCAAAGTGCTGTGTGCTCTGGACCCCAAAGGGGGAGGGCATCCAGCACTTTGTTTTTCTATTGAATACAGGAATGTATCCATCTGTTAGGCGAAGATGCACAAACAAAAAGTAAAGCGTTTGGCGTTTTTCACAAAAGAAATTCTGATATTTTTTCAAAAAACAGGACATTTTTTGAAAGCCCTTGTTTTGGTTAAAAAAATTTGCTAAAGTGTGTACAGTAAATGAACGGCATGCGGGTCCTGTGCAGACCGGGCCGTTCGGGAGATTTAAGGAGGACGATTTATTATGAAAAAGATCACTCGTCGCAGCTTTCTGGCAGCAGCCGGTGTTTCCGCCGCTGCTCTGGCTCTGACCGCATGTGGTGGCTCCAGCAATTCTGCTGCTTCCACCTCTACCGCAGCTTCTTCCACCGCAGCTTCTGCTGCTGGTGATGCTACTGCTGCTGCAAACGATCCCAAGGTGACTTTGGTCTACGCCGAGGTCAACCCGCTGGATACCATCGTTGGCCAGACCGCTACCCACTTCAAGGAGAAGGTCGAGGAGCTGACCGGCGGCTCCGTCGTCATCGACGTGCAGGCTTCCGGCGTTCTGGGTTCTGAGAACGACGTTCTGGATGCAATTCTGGGCGGTTCTACCTCCATCGATATGAGCCGTATCTCCGCTTTCGCACTGACCAGCTACGGCTGCAACAAGTCCAAGCTGCTGTCCATCCCCTTCACCTTCGAGAACCGCGCACACTTCTGGAACTTCGCCAACAGCGATCTGGCACCTGAGTTCCTGAACGAGCCTCAGGAGCTGGGCCTGCCCGTTCGTGGTGTCTTCTACGGCGAAGAGGGCTTCCGTCACTTCTTCACGGTCAACCCGGTCTCCGGCATCGATGATTTCAAGGGCCTGAAGCTGCGCGTGTCCAACGACCCCGTTATGAACGGCATGGTCGAGGGTCTGGGCGCTAACCCCACCGTCGTTTCCTTCGGTGAGCTGTACAGCGCACTGCAGACCGGCGTTGTGGATGGTGCTGAGCAGCCCATCGCAAACTACAAGTCCAATGCATTCCCCGAGGTTGCCAACAACCTGATCCTGGACGGCCACACTCTGGGCGCTATTCAGGCTGTTATCACCGATAACGCATGGGGCAAGCTGACCGAGAACCAGCAGGCTGCCATCATGGAGGCCGGTGCTGATACGCAGGCCTTCAACGCAGACCTGTCCGAGACCGCTGAGAACAAGGTTCTGGATGAGCTGAAGAGCTCCGGCTGCAATGTCGTGGATGTTCCCGATAAGGCACCCTGGCAGGAAGCTTGCCAGAAGGTCATCAGCGAGAACACCTCCGATCAGGCTGAGCTGTATCAGCAGCTGCTGGACATGAAGGCATAATTGAAAAAGCCTTTCCTGTTCTGAGATAGTACATAGCCCGGCGGGGGACTACGGGATACGCCCGCAGACCTGCCGGGTTTTTTATATGGAGGAATTCATATGCCGAAAATCTTTACCACTTTGGATAAGATCAAGCCGGCGTACGACATCACCTACAAAGTGGTTCTGTTTATCTGCAAGCTGCTGCTGATCGCAGATATCCTCATCACTACCATGTCGGTCATCGGTCGTTACGTCTCGTTCATCCCGGACCCGGCATGGTCGGAAGAAGTTGTGCTGACCTGCATGAGCTACATGGCCGTGCTGAGTGCTGCTCTGGCCATCCGCCGCGGTGCCCATATCCGCATGACTGCGTTTGACGTGTATCTGCCCAAAATCGCCGTCAAGGTGCTGGATATTCTGGCCGATCTTGCCGTGTGCATTCTGGGTGTCATCATGATGGTGGTCGGCTGGAACTATGCCACCACTCTGGGCGGCCGCGGCTTCTACGTGTCCATGCCCTGGCTGAGCCGCTTCTGGATGTACTTCCCGGTGCCGCTGGCCGGTGTTGCCATGATCATCTTCGAGATCGAGGCACTGTACAACCACATCAAGAGCATTTTTGTAAAGGAGGAAGTGTAATATGACAGTTCAGACACTGGCAATCATTGTCCTTCTTGTCAGCTTCTTTGTAATGATCTTCCTGCGTTTCCCCATTGCATACGCCGTTGGTCTTTCCAGCGTGCTGTGCATGGTGGTGCAGGGTCAGGCACTGACCGATGTCTGCCGTCTGATGGTCAAGGGCATCTCTTCCTTCAGCCTGATGGCCGTGCCGTTCTTCATCACCATGGGCGTGCTCATGGGCTCCGGCGGCATTTCTGAAAAGCTGATCGCTCTGGCTGATGCCTGCGTGGGCTGGATGCGCGGCGGCATGGCAATGGTCAACATCGTTGCTTCCTACTTCTTCGGCGGTATTTCTGGTTCTGCATCTGCAGATACCGCTTCCATCGGCTCCATCATGATCCCCATGATGGTCGATCAGGGCTACGATGCCGACTTCTCCACTGCTGTTACCATCACCTCCTCCTGCGAGGGTCTGCTGGTTCCTCCGAGCCACAACATGGTCATTTATGCCACCACTGCCGGCGGCATCTCGGTCGGCAGCCTGTTCCTGGCAGGTTATCTGCCCGGTGCTCTGCTGGCCATCGTCCTGATGATCGGTTCCTACATCATCTCGGTCAAGGAGAATTACCCCAAGGGCTCTCCGTTCAGCATCAAGGGCTTCGTTAAGCAGCTGGGCACTTCCATCTGGGCACTGGCCGCTGTTATTATCGTTGTGTTCGGCGTTGTTGGCGGTGTGTTCACCGCTACCGAGTCTGCAGCTATTGCAGTTATCTACTCTCTGTTCGTGTCGGTGTTCGTCTACAAGGGTCTGGACTGGAAGGGTGTCTGGCATGCACTGGATGAGTGCGTGAACACTCTGTCCATCGTGCTGATCCTGATCGCCACCTCTGCAGTCTTCGGCAACTGCCTGACCATGCTGCATGTGCCGGATCTGGCTGCAAATGCCATCACCAGCGTCACCGATAACCCCTACATCATCGCTCTGCTGATCGACCTGATCATCTTGGTTCTGGGCTGCATCATGGATATGGCTCCCATCATCCTGATCGCTACTCCCATCCTGCTGCCCATCGCAACCTCCATCGGCATCGATCCCATCCAGTTCGGTATCATCGTGGTTCTGAACTGCGGCATTGGCCTGCTGACTCCTCCTGTCGGCGCTGTGCTGTTCATCGGCTCTGCCGTTGCAAAGCGCCCGATGGAAAAGGTCGTCAAGGCGACTCTGCCGTTCTACCTGTGCATGTTCGTTGCACTGCTGCTGCTGACCTTCATCCCCGACATCAGCCTGGCGATCCCCAAGCTGCTGGGCGGCTACGTCAGCCCCATCACCAACCCGCTGGGTCCTGTGTTCATCCACTGATGGCCTGACGGCGTAAGGTAAAACCGTTAAAGTCCTCTGCATGAAAGTGCAGGGGACTTTTTTTGACGCTGTGCAAAAAGATTTTGTTTGACAAAAGAAATCAAAACCCGTATAATGGAGCCAGAATGGAGGCGTATACCATGAGCACAAGAGAGCAGATGGAACTTCTGGCGGATAAGCTGCCGGAATATAAACTGGCTTATGTTGTGGCCTATATGCAGGGCCTTTTGATGGCGGATGCTGATGAAGCAGCAGATGATGCATATTGTGCGAAGCTTCTGGAGGATTATCAGAACGACCCTGAAAAGGGCCAGTTTGTAAGCTTTGAGGATGCCTGCAAAGAACTGGGGGTCTCACTGTGAAGTGGAACATCCAGATCGATAAAATTGCACTGAAGTTTATTGCAAAACAGCCTGCTCCGCAGCGTATGCGGATCATGGCCGCAATTGCGAAACTTCCGGAAGATGGGGACATCAAACCAATGGCAGGGCAGGCAGGATATTACCGCCTGCGCGTGGGAACCTACCGGATCGTTTACATGGTGAAGGAAGAAATCGTCACGGTCTGTGTAACAAAAGCCGGAAACCGGGGAGATATTTATAAATAAGTAAAAAACCGTCAGTTGGAAGATGGATTGAAAAACTTTATTTTCCCTCTTGCATTCTGTCGGAATCGTGCTATAATAGTAAGGCAATCGTTTCCAAGGCCGCTCGACGGGGTAGCCGATATTGAAGGTTGTGATGGGCACATACATTTATAATATGGCCCCAATAAGTCAGAACCAGAAATGAGGTGAAAAGAATGAAACAGGGTATCCATCCGAACTACGTTGACTGCACCATCACCTGCGCATGCGGCAACGTCATTAAGACTCGTTCCACCAAGCCTGAGATCCACGTCGAAGTTTGCTCCAAGTGCCATCCTTTCTACACTGGCAAGCAGAAGCTGGTTGACTCCGGCGGACGTGTTGAGCGCTTCAACAAGCGTTTCGGCCGTAAGTAATTATGGTTTTCTGAGCACCGTTTCCTTTGGGAGACGGTGCTTTTTTGCTGCCTTTTTGGCATATGAAAGGGCGGCCTTAATCATTCTTAAGAATTCTTTTTGCATCCCACCACAGGATTGTCTTATTTTTTACACATTTTCGGTCTAAAATATACCAGCATTGAACTAGATGAAAAAGGAGCGTTTGCTGTGATCGAAGTATCGCATCTGAGCAAAAAGTATGGCACGCACCCTGCCATTGAAGATTTGTCCTTTACGGTGGGCGACGGCCAGATCTTCGGCCTGCTCGGCCCCAACGGCGCGGGCAAGTCCACGATCATGAATATCCTCACCGGCTACCTTGCCCCCACCTCCGGTGAAGTGAAGGTGGCGGGCTTCAGCCTGCCGGAGCAGGCCCAGCAGGCCAAGGCCTGTGTGGGCTATCTGCCCGAGCAGCCGCCGCTCTACCCGGAAATGACGGTGCAGGAATATCTGGATTTTGCTGCAGAGCTGAAAGGCATCAAAAAGAAGGCCGACCGCAAAGAACAGGTGTGCAAAGCTGCCCGCCGCACCGGGCTGGAAGAGGTGCTGCCCCGGCTCATCCGCAGTTTGTCCAAGGGCTACCGCCAGCGCGTGGGCATTGCGCAGGCACTGCTGGGCGCGCCGCAGCTCATCATTCTGGACGAGCCTACCGTGGGCCTTGACCCTGCACAGGTCATCGAGATCCGCAGACTGATCCGGGAGCTGGGGAAAAGCCACACGGTCATCCTGTCCAGCCACATCCTCAGCGAGGTGCAGGCAGTGTGCAGTCAGGTACTGATCCTTTCCAAGGGGCATCTGGTGGCGGTGGGTGCGCCGGAACAGCTGGCCGAAAAACTGAACCCCGGCAGCCGTCTGCGCGCTACCGCTCTGGGCGGGGGGAAGACCGTGCTGAAAGCAGTCGGCTCCATTCCGGGCATCCGCAAGGTGGAGATCGAATCCGAGGCCGACGGACAGGTGACCTTTACCGCAGAAAGTGCCGATGCTTCTGACCGCCGCGCCGAGGTGTCCCGCGCCCTTTCGCAGGCCGGATGCACGGTGCTGGCGCTGGCAGCGGAAAACAGGACGCTGGAGGAAGTGTTCCTTGCACTGACCGAAAACGAGTCTGAAACACCATCGGATGAAGGGGAGGAGAAAACGGAATGACCGCCATTTTCAAACGCGAAGTCCGCAGCAGCTTTCATGGCATGATCGGCTACGTGCTCACCGCCTTTATGCTGGCGGCAACGGCCATCTATTTTGTTGCCCTGAATCTGGGCTACGGCCTGACGGATTTTGGCTATTACACGCTTTACCGCACCACGTTTGTGCTGCTTTTGTATATCCCGGTGCTCACCATGCGCTCCTTTGCAGAGGAACGCCGCACCCGCACCGATCAGCTGCTGCTTACCAGCCCGGTGTCTGTGTGGGAGATCGTGCTGGGCAAATTCTTTGCCCTGTGCGTCATCTTTGCACTGCCGTGCCTTGCCGATGCGGTCATGATCCTTGTACTGGCCGCACTGGGTGCCACCGGCACGGCCACGCTGGCAAACTTGGCCGCTCTGCTGTGCTATTATCTCATGGGCTGCGCCGCCATTGCCATTGGCGTGTTTCTTTCCAGCCTGACCGAGAATCAGATCATTGCTGCGGTGGCGGGCGTAGCCGCACTGCTGCTGGCCTATATGATGCCCAGCCTGCGCAGCATGTTCACCGCAGGCAGCGCAGTGGCGCTGGCCCTGTTCACCGCCATTGCAGCAGTGCTCAGTGTGGTGGCAGGCCTGCGTACCCGCAGCTTTACGCTGGGCTGCCTGACCTTTGCGGGCTGCTGTGTGGTGCTGACGGCACTGTTCCTGCTGCAGAGCAGCTGGCTGACCGAAGCGTTCAGCGCGGTGCTCAGCGGGCTGTGCCTGTTCACGCCGTTTGAAGCGTTTGTCAACAACAGCTTTTCCATCCCGACGCTGGTGTACTACCTGACCGTGACCATGCTGTTTTTGTTCTTCACGGCGCAGGGGCTGGAAAAGCGCCGCTGGAACTGAGGGGAGGGGAACAACATGAAAAATTTCAAATTTTCTTCCTCCGCAAACGGCAAGGTGTTCCGCAATGGGCTGTACTCCACGGCCATTCTGGCAGCAGCCATCGTGTTGGCCGTGCTGATCAATCTGCTGGTGGGGGCCATCCCGAAAAAATACACCGAGTTCGACCTCTCTGCCGCCAAAATGTACACGCTGGGCGACAGCTCCAGGCAGCTGATGCAGAGCCTGGATCAGGACGTGACCGTTTATTATCTCTGTGAGACCGGCAGCGAGGATGCCATTATCACCAAGCTGCTGGATCACTACGCCGACGAGAGCGGTCACTTCCACTGGGAGCAGAAGGACCCGGCGCTTTACCCGACCTTTGCAGCGCAGTACGGCGCAGAGAATGCATCCACCGGCAGTCTGATCGTGGTCAGCGGTAAGAACAGCGAAGTGCTGAACGCCGCCGAACTTTACGAGTACGATTACTCCGATTACTACACCACCGGCGCTGCCAACGTGACCTTTGGCGGCGAAAAGCAGATCAGCTCTGCCATCTACAAGCTGACTGCCGCAGCAGAAAGTCATGCCTACTACACCACCAACCACGGCGAGCAGGCGCTTACCTCCTCGCTGACCGAGGCGCTCAAGGCGCAGAATATCGATGCCCAGCCGCTGGATCTGCTCACCGGCACCATTCCGGAGGACTGTGATCTGCTCATCATCAGCAACCCCGCTTCGGATTTTGCAGCTGACGGCCTTGTGGATGAGATCGCGCAGCTGCAGACCTATCTGGAAAACGGCGGCAAGGTGCTGCTGACCACCAGCGGCTATACCGAAACGCCCAATCTGGATGCAGTGATGGCACAGTTCGGCCTTGCACGTGAGCCGGGCCTTGTGGTGGAGGGCGATGCGGGCCACGCGCTGTACGGCTACCCGTACTCGCTGTTCCCGGACTACGCGGCCGCCGACGAAAGCACCGCGCTGGACGGCGTGAATCAGAGCACCCATGTGATGCTCTCGGTGGCACAGGGCATCACCATTACCGAAACAGACGATGTGACGGCGGAACCGCTGCTGTATACCACCGAGGATGCCTACAGCAAGCAGGACTTTGATGCCAGCTCTTCTTCCGCAAAGGAAGCCGGCGATACCGACGGCCCGTTCTCGCTGGCCGTATGGGCGCGCAATGAATCAACCGGTGCCGAGGTGATCTGGATCGGCTGCCCCAACATGGACAACGAGCAGGTGTACCAGTCCATCCCGGGCAACCTGACCTTCCTGCAGGGCTGTGCCGCTTCGCTGGTAGGGCAGAGCCTGCTCATCGACACCAAAGCACTGGAAGCTGCACCCATCACGGTCCCGGCTTCCGCATCCATGACGCTGGGCATGGTGTTCGTATTCGTGCTGCCCGCAGCAGTGCTCATTGCAGGTGCTGTGGAGGTGCTGCTGCGCCGCCGCAGGTAAGGGGGCACTGCCATGAAAACAAAACAGCGCACCCTTGCGGTGCTTCTGGTGCTGGTGCTTGTGCTGGGCGGGCTGCTGTGGTTTGTCAGCCGCAGCAATGCCGCAGAAGAAGCTGCTTCCAGCGCCGCCGCAGAGGGCAGCATCCTGCTTTCTTCTTTTGCGGCAGGCGATGTGACCAGCATCCGGTATGCCTATGGCGGCGAAACGCTTACCCTAAATTACGATTCCGGCAGCTGGACGCTGGCGGATGACCCGGACTATCATCTGGATGCATCTGCCTGCAATACCATGGTCACGGCGCTGGCATCCCTGAACGCCAAACGTCAGCTCACGGCTCAGCCCGGCGAGGACTACGGCCTTGCCGATCCGGCTGTTACGGTCACGGTGACGGCGGCAGGCGAGACGAACACCTTTGCCTTTGGCATCGAGAACCCGGTCACAGGAGATCTGTATGTGCAGAAGGCAGGGGACGATGCCGTGTACACCGTTTCTGGCAACAAGGCGGCCTGCTTTGAGCTGACCAAAGCAGACCTTTTTGGCGCGTTCAACCCGGCGGGACTGACAGCCTCCACGCTGGAAAGTGTTTCCATTACGACGGGCAGCGGCACCCTTGCACTGAATGCAGTCTCTGAGCCTGCGGAAGCGGAGAGCGATTCCTCGGAAAGTGCGGCCGATTCCACCACCTATCAGACCGTGTGGCGGCTGGCCGATGAACCCTCTGCCGATCTGGACGACAGCAAGGTGCAGAGCATCCTCTCCGCTCTGGCAGGCTATGTGACCGTACAAATCACGGATGCCGACCCGTCGGCCTATGGCTTTGATGCACCGCTTGCAACGGTGCGGGCCGCCTCTGCCGATGGGACTGTGACCCTCCACTACGCCGAAAATGCAGACGGCTGCTGGATGATGGTGGAGGGGGACAGTTCCGTCTATGCGGTTGACCTTGACACTGTGCAGGCCCTTCTGATAACGGCCGCTGCCTTAAAAGCGGAATAAAAACCTTTGTGCGCCGTATGCGGAAAGCCCGCTGCGGCGCATGTTTTTTTGTTGCGGCGTGTAAAGCTTCGGCAAACATTGGCAGAGTGATTGACATTTCAGCAAAGATTGATTAAGATAGACGAGACAGGGCAGAATAACTGCGCAATATAAGAGCCTGCTTTTGCAGGTTCTCCGGTCGTCATGGATGTTGTGCGGGGCTGGGTCGCCCTGGTACGAGGGATGGGGCATGGCCCTGTCTTTTTTCGTATCTGAGTTACAAGGAGGATAAAGTAAAAAATGGACAACTCGGTGATCGTTTCACTGCGGGATATCGTAGTGGAATTTGACGGTCAGCGCATTCTGGATGGGCTGAACCTCGACATCCATGACAAAGAGTTCGTAACGCTGCTGGGCCCTTCCGGCTGCGGCAAAACCACCACCCTGCGTCTGATCGCAGGTTTTCTGGAACCCAATTCCGGCAAAGTGCTGCTGAAAGGTGAGAACATTACCGGCGTGCCGCCTTATAAGCGCCCGGTGAACACCGTTTTTCAGAAATACGCACTGTTCCCGCACCTGAACGTGTTCGAGAACGTGGCCTTCGGTCTGCGGCTCAAAAAGATGGACGAAGAGACCATCCGCCGCAAGGTGCGCAACATGCTGGAAGTTGTTGGCCTGAAAGGCTTCGAGCGCCGCAGCATCAGCCAGATGTCCGGCGGCCAGCAGCAGCGCGTGGCCATCGCCCGCAGTCTGGTGAACGAGCCGGAGATCCTTCTGCTGGACGAACCCCTTGGCGCACTGGACCTCAAGCTGCGCAAGGAGATGCAGCTGGAGCTGAAGCGCCTGCAGCGCGAAATGAACATTACCTTTATTTATGTTACCCACGATCAGGAGGAAGCCCTTACCATGTCCGATACCGTCGTGGTCATGAACGGCGGCAAGGTGCAGCAGATCGGCACGCCGGAGGATATTTACAATGAGCCGAAGAATGCCTTTGTTGCAGACTTCATTGGCGATTCCAACATCGTGGACGGCGTGATGCACCGGGATTTTCTGGTGTCCTTCTCCGGCGTGGACTTCCCCTGTGTGGACCGCGGCTTTGCCCGTGAGCAGAGCGTGCAGGTAGTGGTGCGCCCCGAGGATATCGAGGTGGTCTCTCCTGTGGAAGGCCAGCTTGTCGGCGTTGTGAACGATGTCATCTTCAAGGGTGTCCACTTTGAGATGCATGTGGAGTGCGAGGGCCGCGAATGGCTGATCCATTCCACCCGCGCCTGCACCCCCGGTGAGACCATTGGTATGCGCATCGGCCCCAACGAGATCCACATTATGGCGCGTTCAGAGGGGTGAGCCGCAATGATGAAGATTTACGATAAAAAGCTGGCCTATCCGTACTTTGTATGGATGACGCTGTTCACAGTGGTGCCTTTGATCATCGTGGTGTACTATGCATTTACGGATGCAAACGGAGCTTTCACGCTGGATAACCTCACCTCCATCAGCGGCTACGGCTCGGTGTTTGCCCGCAGCCTGCTGCTGGCCCTCATTGCCACGGTCATTTGTCTGGTCATTGCGTTCCCGGTGGGCTATTTTCTTTCCCGCCTGCGGGTGAACAAGCAGCACATCATGCTCATGCTGGTCATGCTGCCCATGTGGATGAACTTCCTGCTGCGCACCTACGCATGGATGGGCCTGCTCAGCATCAACGGCCCGGTGAACGCTGTTCTGGGCGTGTTCGGCCTTGGCCCCTTCAATATGCTCAACACCTCCGGTGCGGTGGTGCTGGGCATGGTGTATAACTATGTGCCCTATATGATCCTGCCACTGTACACCAGCATGACCAAGATCGACCAGAGCCTAGTGGAAGCTGCGCAGGATCTGGGCGCTTCCACCACCAAGACCCTTCTCCGGGTGCTCATTCCCATGAGCGTGCCCGGCATCAGCACCGGCATCACCATGGTGTTCGTCCCGGCGGTGTCCACCTTTGTTATCAGCCGTATGCTGGGCGGCGGCTCCAACCTGCTCATTGGTGATCTGATCGAGATGCAGTTCCTTGGCAACAGCTACAATCTGAACGTGGGTTCTGCCATGAGCCTTGTGCTGATGATCATTGTGCTGCTGTGCATGAGCTTCACCTCCAGCTTTGATGAAGATGAAATGGAGGGCGTGTCCTGATGAAAACGAAACATCTGCGCCTGATGCAGCGCGTCTATATCGTGCTGTTTTTCTGCTTCATGTACCTGCCCATTGCATACATGATCGTATTCAGCTTCAACCAGTCCAAGGGCTATTCGCTCTTCACCGGCTTTACCCTCAAGTGGTACTCCAGCCTGCTGCACAACTCCTCCATCCTGCATGCGCTGCTGGTCTCGCTGGAAGTGGCTCTGATCTCTGCGGTCATTGCCACTGTGTTGGGTACAGCGGCAAGTCTGGGCATTGCGTCCATGGGCCGCGGGAGCCGCCTTGTCGTCACCAACATCACCTATATCCCGGTGGTCAACCCGGAGATCATCACCGGCATCTCGCTCATGCTGCTGTTCGTGGCCTACCAGCGCTTTGCCGGGGGTGTCTCCTGGCTGCCGGATACCATCATGGGCTTCCCGACGCTGCTCATTGCGCATATCGCGTTCAATGTGCCGTATGTCATCTTCAACGTTACGCCCAAGCTCAAGCAATTGGATATCAAGCTGTATGAGGCAGCGCTCGACCTTGGCTGCGACCCCAAGCAGGCCTTCTTCAAGGTCATCCTGCCGGAGATCAGCCCGGCCATCCTGTCGGCATTCCTCATCTGCCTGACCTATTCCATCGACGACTTCATGATCTCCTATTTCAACTGCGGCACGGTGGAAACGCTGCCCATCGCCATCTACTCCATGACCCGTAAAAAGGTCAGCCCGGAGATCTATGCGCTGTCCACCATCATGTTCGTGGTCATTCTGTGCATCATTCTGATCTCCAACGCAATGGAGAGCCGCAGCTACCGCCGCGACCAGAAGGCGCTGAGAGGGGAGGGCGTGTGATGAAACGTTTTGCTGTGTTGCTGCTGGCGCTGGCAATGGCGGTCTGCTGTGCAATGCCCGCCTTTGCCGCCGGCACCATTGAGGTGACCGAGGATGTCTCGGTGTCGGACGATTACGACTGGACCCGCTTCAAGGGCCAGAACGTGGCCATCAATGTCTATAACTGGGGCGAGTACATCTCCAACGGCTCGGACGACAGCGTGGACGTGGTGGCGGCCTTTGAAAAGCTCACCGGCATCAAGGTGAACTACACCACCTTCGACTCCAACGAGTCCATGTACGCAAAGCTCAAGTCCGGCGCAGCCAACTACGATGTGGTCATTCCGTCGGATTACATGGTGGCAAAAATGATCGCCGAGGGGATGCTCAAGCCTCTGAACTACGACAATATCCCGAACTTCAAAAAGATCGATCAGGAATACGTGAATCCGGATTACGATCCGCAGAATGCCTACACCGTGCCCTATATGCTCTGCACCACCGGCATCATTTATAACACCACCATGGTGGACAAAGCGCCCACCAGCTGGGCCGACCTGTGGGACGAGCAGTACGCAGGCAATATCCTGATGTTCAACAACAGCCGCGATGCCTACGCCATTGCTGCTTTTAAGAGCGGCCACGATATCAACCCGCAGTCCACCGAAGAGGTGGATGAGGTGGTGGAAGAGCTGAAGGCTCAGAAACCGCTGGTGCAGGCCTACGTCATGGATGAGATCTTTGATAAGATGATCGGCGGCGAGGCAGCCGTCGGTGTGTACTACTCTGGCGATGCCATCACCATGATCGACGATAATCCCGACCTTGCATGGGTGTTCCCGGAGGAAGGTAGCGTGCTTTCCGTGGACTGCATGACCATTCCTGCTGCCAGTGAACATCAGGAAGCTGCGGAAATGTTCATCAACTTCATGTGTGAGACGGACATCGGCAAGGCAAACGCCGAGTACATCGGCTACACCACCCCCATGCAGGATGTGTGGGAGGTGCTGGACGAGGATCTGAAGGAGAGCGAGATCGCTTATCCGCCCGAAGAGAAAGCCGCCAAGGAAAAGGTGTTCACTTCCCTGAGCGACGATGTGAACAGCGAGCTGGACGTGAAGTGGAGCGAAATGAAGAGCTACGACGAGGGTGGCAGCAGTCTGCTGTTCCTTGCGCTGCTGGCAGCCATGGTGGCGCTGGCCTGCTTCAACATCTGGCGCAAGGTCCGCAGGCGCAACCGCAATCAGTATTAAACGCAAAGGAGGCTGCTGCACAGAACAACGTGCAGTGGTCTCTTTTTATAGAAAGGAAAACCATGGAACAGTTCTTTTACACCGAGACCATGACAGTCATGAACGCAGATGCTGACTTCCGCAGCCTGCTCAAGCCCAGCGCCCTGCTGCGCTATGTGGAGCAGATTTCGACAGACCACGCCCGCGCCTTTGGTATGGATGACCAGTTCTTCAAAGAACGCGGTGTGACCTTTCTGGTGGGCAAGCAGGCCCTGAAATTTGACCGTGTGCCCCAGCGTGCCGAAACGCTGACCCTTACCTCCCGGGCGCAGGTCAGCAAACACGGTTCGGTCAAACGCATCACCACCCTGACCGATGCCGAGGGTAAAGAGGTGGCTATGGTGGACTGCCGCTGGATCGTGGCAAGCCTCGCCGAGGGCCGTATCCTGCGGGAGCCGGGCTGGACGGTGGAGAATTTCTGGAACGATACGGTGGAGGGCGAGCTGCCTTTGCAGCTGCACAAGTGCAAGGATGGTCTGACCAGCGCAGGGGAGTGGACGGCGCATTATTCCCAGTGCGATCTGAACGGCCATTTGAACAACGCATTCTATCTGGACCTTGTCTGCGATGCGCTGCCGCTGGAAGTGATGCGCAAAGGCCCCGTGACCTTTGCTTCTATCAACTACCACCGTGAGATCCCGATGGGAGAAACGGCAGAGGTGTTTTATGCCCCTTCGGCGGATGGCTGGTATGTGGTCGGAAAGCACAACGGCCAGACCAGCTTTGAGTGCTATCTGGAGGTGGGAAAGACAAACGTGTAAATCGTTGATTTCTCAAGAGAACCGCTGCGCCGCTTTTAGCTGAAAATAAGCGAGCAATGCAAAAAAGCGTCACCCGTGCAGAAAAAAACGGCGCATTTTGAGAATTGCATCCTCTGAGGAACAGGGAGTACTCTTTTATTAGAAGGATCTTCTGATTGTCCAAAGGAGGATAAAACAAATGAAAAAACATCTCCGAGTCCTTGCGGCCATTCTGGTACTGTGCTTCAGTCTGCTGTGCCCGGCGGCATCTGCCGCCAGTGTACAGACTGCGGCCTGCAAGCCGTCCGCTGCAACCGTTCAGACCATTTCTGCCGGCAAAAAGACGGAGCAGATGGTCTGGGTCCCAACGCACGGCGGCAAAAAATATCACAGCAAGTCTACCTGCAGCAATATGAAAGACCCGGAAAAGGTTACATTATCGAAAGCAAAAGCGGAAGGCTTCACTGCTTGCAAAAAGTGCTATTAAGAAAATAAAGAATGATCTGCAAAGCCCTTGCCGGAAATTTTCTGGCAGGGGTTTTATATGTGTCCACAAAAAGTTCAAAAATTATTACAAAGAAATTACAGAAAAGCTATTGCAAATTGGTTTCAAAAGAGTTACAATATGGTTACAGCAAGGGCAAATGACCCTGCTGAGTGTGAAATCTTTTTCTTCTTGTTTTTGGGGATATCGGGCACAGGTTCTCCTCCTCCGGCTGTTCTCCTTCACAGTCGTGATCCATGTGCCGCACAGGCGGTATCCCGCTTCGTGTGCAAAAAAGCTCGTCCGTTCTGGACGAGCTTTTTTGCATCCATAAATCACGCAAAAACCGGCTTCTCATGCGGGAAAGTATGACCTTACGCCATTTTGGTGGGCAATTTGCCTGTTTTTCTGCAAAGGACATTTACAAAGTTTGGCGCGGCGGGGGTTTGTATTCCGGCTGGCTTTGTGGTACAGTATATACAATCAATTTATAGGTTGCAAACATGAATCCGATTGATGTTGATGCGTTAAGAGAAAAGGAGTTTGAACATGGCTTATTTCTATAAAGAACCTTCCCGCACTTTCGGTGAATATCTGCTGATCCCCGGCTATTCCTCTGCAGAGAATATCCCCACGGCTGTCAGCCTCAAGACCCCGTTGGTCAAGTACCGCAAGGGCGAGGAGGAATGCCCCCTGCAGATGAATATTCCCATGATCAGCGCCATCATGCAGGCGGTCTCTGGCGATAAGCTGGCCATTGCACTGGCCCGTCAGGGCGGCGTGTCCTTCATCTACGGCTCTCAGAGCATTGAGAACGAGGCCGCCATGGTGCGCCGCGTCAAGAGCTTCAAGGCCGGTTATGTCGTGTCCGATTCCAACCTGGCCCCCACTGCCACCCTGCACGATGTGCTGGAGCTGAAGGCGCGCACCGGCCACTCCACCATTGCCATCACTGCCGATGGCACTCCGAGCGGCAAGCTGCTGGGCATTGTTGCATCTCGTGACTACCGCATCAACCACACCCCGGATGATGCCCCTGTCACCACCTTCATGACTCCCATTGAAAAGCTGGTCACTGCACCGGAGAACACCTCCCTGCACGACTGCAACAACATCATCTGGGATAACAAGATCAACACCCTGCCTCTGGTGGATGCCGAGGGCAACCTGAAGTATATGGTGTTCCGCAAGGACTACGACTCCCACAAGAAGAACGCCAACGAACTGCTGGATAAGAACAAGAGCTATGTGGTGGGCGCAGGCATCAACACCCGCGATTACGCTGAGCGCGTGCCCGCACTGGTGGATGCCGGTGTGGATGTGCTGTGCATCGACTCTTCCGAGGGTTACTCCGAGTGGCAGAGCCGCACCATCGGCTGGATCCGTGAGCACTACGGCGATACCGTCAAGGTAGGCGCAGGCAACGTTGTGGATGCCGAGGGTTTCCGCTTCCTGGCCGAGGCTGGTGCAGACTTCGTGAAGATCGGCATTGGCGGCGGTTCTATCTGCATCACCCGCGAGACCAAGGGCATTGGCCGTGGTCAGGCTACCGCTGTCATCGAGGTGGCAAAGGCCCGCGATGAGTACTATAAGGAGACCGGCATCTACGTGCCCATCTGCTCCGACGGCGGCATCGTCCACGATTACCACATCACTCTCGCACTGGCTATGGGCGCAGACTTCGTGATGCTGGGCCGCTACTTTGCCCGCTTTGACGAAAGCCCCACGAATAAGGTGCGCATCAACGGCCAGTATATGAAGGAGTACTGGGGCGAAGGCTCCAACCGTGCCCGCAACTGGCAGCGCTACGATCTGGGCGGTTCCAGCAAGCTGAGCTTTGAGGAAGGCGTGGACAGCTACGTGCCCTATGCCGGCCCTCTGGCTGACGGTGTGCAGACCACTCTGTACAAGGTCAAGAGCACCATGTGCAACTGCGGCGCTCTGTCCATCCCGGAGCTGCAGCAGAAAGCAAAGCTGACCGTGGTTTCCTCTACCTCCATCGTTGAGGGCGGCAGCCACGACGTTGTGCTGAAGAATGCTACCCCCAATATCATCAACGGTTAACACGTTTGTTCTGAAAGCCGCCCATGCTGTTTGTGTATGGGCGGCTTTTTCTTACCGGAAATCGACCAGGATTTTTCAAAAATGCTTGCACCGCTCTGCGTTTGGTGATATCATGATAGAAACGCACTGTCAAGACAGGCAGGCGCGCAAACCTTCCCACAGGTCAGAACGGCAGGGGACAGCAAGGAGCCTTTGCCGGGTGTAAAGAAGAGAGGATACTATTCATGGACGAAATCAAGGTTGTGCCTTATATTCCAGATGAGGACTACGACAACCCCGCAATGGTCGTGGATTTTTATGAATTTACAATGGCAAACTGCCTGTTCCTGCACGGATTCAAGGATACTACACTGGTGTTCGATATGTTCTTCCGCAAGAACCCGGATAATCAGGGTTACTCCATCAGTGCCGGCCAGCGCAAGCTGACCCGTTTTCTGCTGAACTACCACTTCAATGCACAGGATATCTGGTGGCTGCGCACCAAGGGCATGAGTGAGGAATTCTGCGAGTATCTGCGCACCTATCAGTGGAAGGGCGACATGTACGCTCTGCCCGAGGGCACGGTGGCATACCCGCATGTGCAGATGGTGCGCATCGAGTGTGACCTCGTGGGCGCAATTCTGATCGAGACCTACCTGCTGCAGACCATGAACTTCCACAGTCTGATCGCCACCAAGGCTACCCGCGTCACCGGCCTGAACACCCACACGCCCCGCAGCGTGATGGAATTCGGCACCCGCCGTGCGCAGGGCGAAAGCGCTGGCAACGATGGTGCATATGCTGCTGTTCTGGGCGGCTGCGTGGGCACTGCCAACTGTTTGGCCGAGATGAAGTTCGGCGCGGAGGTCAAGGCTGTGGGCACCGTAGCGCACAGCTTCATCGAGTTCTTCCCCACGGAGTTTGATGCCTTCAAGGCCTTTGCCGATACCTACCCGGATTCGGTCAGTCTGCTGCTGGATACCTATAATATCATGGAGAGCGGTCTGCCCAACCTCATTAAACTGGACGATTACCTCATCGAAAAATACCCCAACGACCCGAACCGCCGCGTCAAGAGCGCCCGTATCGACTCCGGCGACCTGGCCCGCGGCTCCAAGCGCCTGCGCAAGGCACTGGATGCGGCCGGTAAGCCTTACATCAAGCTGGTGGCTTCCAATGGTCTGGACGAAAAGAAGATCGCCAACATGGAGCTGTATGAGCACGCTCATTTTGACTCCTACGGCGTGGGCGAAAACCTGATCACCTCTGCTTCCGACCCCGTGTTCGGCGGGGTGTACAAGCTGGTGGCGGTCAAGCAGCCGGATGGCAGCTACACTCCCAAGATGAAGTGCTCGGATTCCGCCAGCAAGGCCATCATTCCGGGCAAGAAGATGCCGTGGCGCCTCTACGATGAAAATGGTCAGGCCCAGTGTGACCTGATCGCCATGGATGATGAAGTCATCGAGGCGGGCAAGCCCGTCACGATGGTCAATCTGGACTCCGATGCCATCGAGCGCACCGTCACCATTACCCCCACCAAGGTCAAAAAGCTGCTGGTGCCGCATGTGCTGAATGGTCAGCTGGCCATTGAGCTGCCTTCGATCGCAGAGAAGAAGGCCTACATTGCAAAGCAGCTCACCGAGGAGACCTGGGAGAGCGAACTGCGTCTGGAGTGCCCGCATAAGCACTATGTGAACATGACCCCGGCTGTGGCCGAGTGCCGTTCCAAGATGTATGCAGAGCTGCACGGCGGCAAGGTGTAAAATAAGCAAAATAAAAAGCCCCTCAAGCGTAAGCTTGGGGGGTCTTTTTATGCCGCCGACGGGGGTCGAACCCGTACTCTGTCTCCAGAAAGGGATTTTAAGTCCCTCGTGTCTGCCAATTTCACCACAGCGGCATACAACGCTAATAATAATACAATAGAATGGCTTCTTTGTCAAGAAAAAGCACAGAGCCCGTCTCTTCATCCTCCATTCACGATTCATTTGTAAAAAGTGCTTTTTCTTTCCGTGGTTTCATGGTATAATAACCTTCAGATACGGCTTTCCGGGCCGTGGACGCGTGCTTTGGCAGCGCGGCAGAAGAGGGCAGAGCGGGCAGCGTACCGCTCTGCTGGGGCAGTGCCCGCAAGATAGGGCGGGCGGGAAATACAAAAAGAGAGGCGAATCGAGATGTTGGATATGATCAAGTGCAGCACCGGCGGCGCATACTATGCCCGCGGTGAATGGGTGCCTGCAGACGGCGAAGCAAGCGCCGCACTGGCAGCAAAGGGCTTTGATGCCGCAGCCATCGAGAACGCAAAGACCGGCACCATGGCCTACAGCATTCTGCAGGCCCACAACACCAGCGGCGATGCCGAAAACCTGAAGATCAAGTTCGATGCCATGGCCAGCCATGACATCACCTTTGTGGGCATCATCCAGACGGCCCGTGCGTCCGGTCTGGAGAAATTCCCCATTCCGTATGTGCTCACCAACTGCCACAACAGCCTTTGCGCCGTGGGCGGCACCATCAATGAGGACGACCACCGCTTCGGCCTGTCCGCCGCCAAAAAATACGGCGGCATTTTTGTGCCCCCGCATCTGGCGGTCATCCACCAGTACATGCGCGAAAAGTTTGCGGGCTGCGGCAAGATGATCCTTGGCTCGGACTCCCACACCCGCTACGGTGCTCTGGGCACCATGGCCATTGGTGAGGGCGGCGGCGAGCTGGCAAAGCAGCTGCTGGGCCGCACCTACGATGTGGCCCGTCCGGGTGTTGTTGCAATTTATCTCACCGGCTCTCTGCCTGCAGGCTGCGGCCCGCACGATGTGGCCATTGCGCTGGTGGGCAAGCTGTTCAAGAGCGGCTACGTCAAGAACAAGGTGATGGAGTTTGTCGGCCCCGGCGTTGCGTCCCTGCGTCAGGATACCCGCAACGCCATCGATGCCATGACCACCGAGACCACCTGCCTGTCCTCCATCTGGGAAACTGACGAAACGACGCAGAAATTCCTTGCGGTGCATGGCCGTGCCGCCGACTATAAGAAGCTGGCTCCGGCCGACCTTGCTTATTACGACGGTGTGGTAGAGGTAGACCTTTCTGCCATCCGCCCCATGATCGCACTGCCCATGCATCCCTCCAATGCATTTACCATTGAAGAGCTGAACGCAAACCTTGAGGATATTCTCCATGCCTGCGAGCAGGATGTGCAGAAGCTGATCGGCCGCAAGGATGTCAGCCTTGACCTGTGCAGCAAGATCGAGAACGGTAAACTGCGTGTGGATCAGGGCGTGATCGCAGGCTGCGCAGGCGGTCTGTACGACAGCATTTATGAAGCTGCCTCCATCCTCAAGGGCCACACCGGCGGCTGCGGTGACTACGCCCTGAGCGTGTATCCCGGCAGCCAGCCCATCATGATGGAACTGGTGCGCACCGGAGTCATCCACGACCTGATGGCCAGCGGTGCCACCGTCCGCACTGCGTTCTGTGGCCCCTGCTTCGGCGCAGGCGACGTGCCCGCCAACGGCGCGCTGTCTATCCGCCATACCACCCGCAACTTCCCCAGCCGCGAAGGCTCCAAGCCCGGCAACGGCCAGCTTTCCGGTGTGGCACTGATGGATGCCCGCAGCATTGCGGCCACCACGGCCAACGGCGGCATTCTGACCCCGGCTACCGATATCGACTATGATCCCACTGTGCCGGAGTATCAGTACGATCCTTCCAGCTACGATACCCGCGTGTATCAGGGCTTCGGCAAGGGCGATTACGATGCCCTGCTCAAGCTTGGCCCCAACATCAAGGACTGGCCCGAAATTGCACCGCTGGGCGATAACCTGCTGCTGAAGGTGGCATCTTACATCACCGACCCTGTCACCACCACCGATGAGCTGATCCCCTCCGGTGAGACTTCGTCTTACCGTTCCAATCCTCTGGGTCTGGCCGAGTTCACCCTCAGCCGCAAGGACCCGGAGTATGTGGGCCGTGCCAAGGCCGTGCAGGCCGAAGAAAAGGCCCGCCGTGCAGGCGAGGGCAGCGCCGAGGTGCTGGCCCAGCTGCACAAGGTGCCCGGCTGCGAAAACCTGACTTGGAACGATGTGCAGATCGCATCCACCATCTTTGCCGTCAAGCCCGGCGATGGTTCTGCCCGTGAGCAGGCGGCCAGCTGCCAGCGTGTGCTGGGGGCCGGTGCCAACATCGTTACCGAGTACGCCACCAAGCGCTACCGCTCCAACCTCATCAACTGGGGTATGCTGCCGTTGCAGCTGGTGGGCGCAACGCCGTTCGGTCTGGGCGACTATGTCTTTATCCCGAATGTCCGCGAGGCCCTCAAGGGCGACCTGCAGGACATCAAGGCCTATGTGCTGGGCGACACCGCAAAGGAGTTCAGCCTGTACATGGCCCCGCTGACCGCCGACGAGCGCAAGATCCTGGCCGACGGCTGCCTGATCAATTTCTATAAGCACTGATAGGATAGAAGGCTTCCTCTTTGGGGGAAGCCTTTCTCTGGCTTTCTTGGGAGGTTCATTTTCCATGCCCGGCGATCTTCACAACCATTCCACCTGTTCCGATGGCTCTGTGCCCATCCACCGCCTGCCGCTCATGGCGGCGCGGGCGGGGCTGGACACCATGGCCATTTCCGACCACGACACCCTGCTCAGCGTAAACTACTGCTATGAGCACCCTGTGCAGGACGGCGTGCGCCTGCTTCCGGCCACCGAGCTGACCGGCTATGACCATGAGCATAAGCATCGCGTGCACCTGCTGTGCTACTTCCCGGACCCGGAAAGCCGGGAACTGAAGGAGCACTGCGACATCCTGCGACAGCGCCGCAACGAGTGCGGCCTGCAAAGCGCAAAGGAGATCGAAGCGCTGTACCCGCAGTTCCGCACGGAACAGGCGCTGGAATACGCAAAGGACAGCGGTGTGCTGTTCAAAAGCGGCATTATGGAAGCGTTGCACCAGCTGGGGCTGTGCGATGCTGTGTACGGCAAGCTGTACAGTTATCTCTTTGGCTGGGAGCCGCGCGGCGTGGTGCTGCATCAGGTAAAATATCCCTCGGTGCAGGAAGTGATCGCCACGGCGAAAGCTGCCGGTGCGGTGCTGGTGTTTGCACACCCGACCGTTTACAAGAGCATGCCGCTGGTGCGTCAGCTTGCCAAAGAGGGCATCATCGACGGCATTGAGGTGGAGCACCCCCGCAACAGCCCGGAGGACAGGGCCGAGTGTGCTGCTCTGTGTGAGCAGTATGGGCTGATCCATACCGGCGGTACGGACTTCCACGGTGCAAACCACAAGGTGCCGCACCCGGTGGGTACCTGTACCACGGCAGACGATCAGGTGGCCCGCATTCTGGAGCTGGCCCACAAGCGCCGCGGTATTGATGTGTGACCCGGTCACATTGACATTCCGGCACGCTGCTCTATAATAGAAGCAGACGATCTTCGTCGGGATTTCTGTCAAAAAGAGAGGATTTTGAACTATGAGCAAGGAATTCAGCTTCCCGAACAGCGGCACCTGTTCCAAGCAGACCAACTTTGTGCTGAACGATGACCACACCATTGCGTCCATGGAGGTCATTGGCGGCTGCAACGGCAACCTGAAGGGCATCTGCCGTCTGGTCAAGGGCATGAAGGCCGAAGATGTGATCGACCGCATGGAGGGCACGCTCTGCGGTTTCCGCAATACCAGCTGCCCGGATCAGATCGCCAAGAATCTGAAAAAGGCCCTGGCCGAAATGGACTGAAAAATCAAACAGCGAAGGGGGAGATGCCTGCGGGTATCTCCTTTTTGTTTTCCCATCCCGACAGAAAGAGATGTTTTTTTTCTGTGCTTCGGGGCTATACTTCTTGTGAAAACGAATTTCATCAGCAAGGAGCGGGCAAATGAGTATTTGGGAAAAACTTGGCTTTGGCGGGTACAAGGGCTTTTCGCACGAGTCGGATCAGCTGCTGCGCAGTGCGGTGGAGCTTGCCGGGAACCTTGGCTGCGAAAAAGCCGATACCGGCCACCTGCTGCTGGCGATCCTGCAGCAGGATCACGGGGCGGCAGCACGGTTTCTGGAGGGCAAGCAGATCCGGGAACCGGAGGTGCGCCGTCAGCTGGCCGAGAGCCGCCGCGCACCGGCTTTGCATCTGGATCGCTACGCTCTTGCGCCGGACCTCAAGCGCACCATGGATTACGCCATCATCGGGGCACAGAACGCGCACCTGAACCGGGCCGAGCCGGAACATCTGCTCTGCGCCATGCTGGAGGATGACGGCTGCACAGCAGGCATCCTGCTGGCATCCATGGGCGTGCAGCTCACAGATGCCGTGCGGGAATGCCGCCAGCTGTCCGGGCAGTTCGTACTGCCGTATCAGATGCGGACCACGGTCAGTGCGCCGCGCGGCAGCCGCGCCAGTGATAAGTACTGCCGGGATCTGACCCGCCGTGCTGCGGAACGGGAACTGGACCCGGTGTTCTGCCGGGAAGCAGAGCTGGACCGCATGGTGGAGATCTTATGCCGCCGTCAGAAGAACAACCCCTGCCTTGTGGGGGAGCCGGGCGTGGGCAAGACCGCCCTTGCCGAAGGGCTGGCCCAGCGCATTGCCACGGATCGTGTGCCCCGTGCGCTCAAGGGCCGCCGTCTGCTGGCATTGGATATGGCCAGCCTTGTGGCGGGCACCAAATACCGCGGTGACTTTGAGGAGCGGTTCAAGAACCTGCTGGAAGAGCTGGTGCGGGACGGCAGCTCCATCCTGTTCGTAGACGAGTTCCATACCATCGTGGGTGCCGGTGCGGCGGAGGGTGCCATCGATGCAGCCAGCATCTTAAAACCGGTGCTGGCCCGGGGCGAGATACAAATTATCGGCGCTACCACTACCGAAGAGTTCCGCACCCACATCCAGAAGGATGCCGCACTGGAACGCCGTTTCGGCAAGGTGCAGGTAGAGGAGCCTACGCCTGCGCAGGCGCTGGATATCCTCAACGGGCTTGCGCCGCGCTATGAGCACTACCACAATGTCTGCCTTCCGCCGGAAGCGCTGCAGGCTGCGGTGGAGCTTTCGGTGCGGTATCTGCCGGGGCGCTTTCTGCCGGATAAGGCCATCGACCTTGTGGACGAAGCCTGTGCGGCGGCACGCATCCGGGCCGAGCAGGCAAAGCAGTCAAAGCCCACGCTGATGCCGGACGATATCGCCCATGTGGTGGCGCAGGCCAGCGGTGTGCCGGTGGAGCGGGTAGGTGAGCAGGAGCGGGAACGGCTGGACAAGCTGGAATCCCGCCTCAACGCTGAGATCGTGGGCCAGCAGAAGGCCGTGGCGGCGGTGGCCGGGGCCATCCGGCGCAGCCGCACCGGTCTTGGCGAGCCGGGCCGGCCCATGGGTGCCATGCTGTTTCTTGGTCCCACGGGAGTGGGCAAAACGGCTCTTGCCCGGGCGCTGGCGGTCAGCTGGTTCGGCAGCGAAAAGGCCCTGCTCAAATTTGATATGTCGGAGTATCAGGAGCAGCACACCGCTGCCCGGCTGCTGGGTGCGCCGCCGGGCTATCTGGGCCATGACGAGGGCGGACAGCTGACCGAAGCAGTGCGCCGCCGCCCTTACAGTGTGGTGCTGTTTGACGAGATCGAAAAGGCACACCCGGACATTCAAAACATCCTTTTGCAGATACTGGAAGATGGCCAGCTGACCGATGCCATGGGCCGCAAGGCGGATTTCCGCAACACCATCGTACTGCTCACCTCAAACCTCGGCGCACGTTTTTTGGCGGGTCAGAGCACGCCGCTGGGCTTTGCGGCGGGCAGCGAAGCCGTATTTGAAAAGCAGTCTGCGCAGGCCATTGAGGAGGCAAAAAAGTGGTTCCGGCCAGAGCTGGCAGGCCGTCTGGACGAGATGATCGTATTCCGTCCGCTGGCCGACGACAGCCTGTGCGCCATTGCCGAAAAAATGCTGTGCCAGCTGGAGCAGCGTGCCGCCCGCAGCGGCTACCAGCTGCATCACACACCGCGGGTAGGGCAGGCGCTGGCAGCAAAGGCCCGCTCTGCCTACGGGGCCAGAGAACTGCGCCGCGCAGTGGACAGGGCAGTGGAGCAGGCACTTGCGGATCAGATCGCATCCGGCACGGCCTGCGTGGGCCAGCACTGGACAGCGGACTGCTCGGCGGATGGTGCTATCGTCCTGCGGGAGGACGAAACCGCAACACTGTAAAGCATCTGAAGCTCAAAAGGACCGCCCTGAGTTACAAGACCCGGGGCGGTATTTTTTTGTCTGCAGGGGGCGGGCGGAAGCGATTCACGCAGCTTTTAGCGCGATTCACGCAGGTTTTGTTCTACTTTTTGCAAAAATATGGTATGCTTCCCTCAAAGCATACCCCCCCCCGTAAATAAAACGAAACAAAAAGGAGAAAACTGTATGAAATTGCACAAGCTTATCCAGCGCGCTTCGGCGGCGGCTGTGGCCTCGGCCATGATACTGTCGGTGACACTGCCAACATTGGCTGCGGCCCCGGACGGAACGGGCAATGCCGCTGTGGCAGATATGGTAAATTTGACGAACGGTACTGCCGCTTTGAGCGAGGAAGATGAAGGGCAAGATACCGGGATCACCGTCAACGACCAGAGTGTGCTTGTCAACAGTACCGAGGTCAATAATATCCGGATTCAATATACAGGCGGCACGGATGTCAGCACCCTGACGATCCTGCAGGCAGTTGCCGGCGATCTGACGATTAAGGTAAATCCTACCGCTGCGGGTGAAGTTGATGTAGTGATGAAAACAGAAAGCGGCGCAGCTGTCGGCGGAAAACTGACCGTAGCCGGTGCACACAACGTGACCATAACCGGTGAAACCATGGCGGCAAATCAAGCAGATATTGGCGATATCAGCGGTGATCTGACCCTGATCGCAACGGGTGAGGGTGGCAAGGCGATCCGTGATCGGATATCGGTCTGCGTTTCTTCTAGTAGTGGCGAAAAGGCGATTTATGTCGGCAGCAACAGAGAAACGGAACAGTTTGAAAGCCGTATCCATCCTTGCGTATGGCGCAGTTGGTATCCTTCGGAAGCTTATATCAGCGTCCGGAAAGCACCTGCCTGCCCGGTAACAGTGCATGGAGGAAAACTCGATAACTCTGAGAATAACACGACCTTTTACAAAGGTGAAACTGTATGGGTGAAAACCTCCCGGCCGGAAAAGGGCCTGAAATTCAACCGCTGGCTTTTTCCGGCTGACGTAGAAACTACCGATGACCCGACAGATACGGCCTTTTTCTTTACCATGCCAGACCATGCGGTGGAAGTGACGGCAAATTGGGAACTTTACACCGGCAGCGAACCGACGGTGTTCTGGGAATATTACACCGGTAGCGGTTTGCTTACCCCGGATAATACTCCGCAGAATCCGGCTGACATGTCAAACATGACCGTTTCCTATGACTCTGCAAGCAAGACATACACGGTCGATCTTAAGGGCGATCTTGAGATTCCGGTGGATTTCAAAGGCAACGAAAATCCGAACATCAAGGTCAAAGGTGAACTGGGAAATTCCGTCCATATTTCCGGTGCAAACAATGTAAGCATCGATATTGATTCCCAGGAGAGGAGAACAGATCTGAATGTGGATTGCGCCGGTACGCTGAGGCTGAAAAATAATACCGGGAACTCTCCTCTGGAACTGAAACTGACCTATAAGCAGGCCGAAGGCGCGGGATACACTGTGGTGCTGGACGGCAAAGAACTGGAAGAAACGCCTGCTTATGAAAATGCCACCGTAAGCCTGAACGAGAGCCTGACCATCATCCCGAACATCTCGGACTCCATCCCGGATGATTCCAGTGCGGGCGGCGACAGCTCCGATGCCGCAGGGGCTCTTGTGGCAGCAGCTGTTGCGGGTGCTGCTGTCTTTGGCGGCTACACCATCATCACGGAACTGATGCTGCAGGATCTTCTGCCCGAGGGCGCGGCGATCCCCAAAAATCAGGCCCAGCTGGCAAAACTGGTCTGGCAGACGGCGGGTTTTCCGGAACCGGAAAATGCTTCTGCCTTTGCCAATATGACGGACCCCGAAACAGCCAAAGCTGCACAGTGGTGCGTGGAGCAGGGCTGTCTGGATGCGGATTTCGATCCCGACAGATGGACCCCGAAATTCAAGGTCATCCAGACATGGAATAAGGCATTCCCCAAACAGTAAACATCCCCCCGAAGGGAGCGGAGACATCCGCTCCTTTTTTGTGCGTACGGGGCAGGGACATTGTGAGATTGGCTCTTGCATCCTTTTGGTTTTCTGTTATCATAGAAGCAACAGAATTGCAGGAGGAAGTCCATGCGCACATTATTCCTTTTGAACCCAACTGCCGGTAAGGCCGATTGCACCCGTACGCTGCCGCAGCAGATCAATGTTGCCGCCGCGCGTGCAGGGCTTGCGCCGGAAGAATATACCATTCAGGTCACAAATCACGCCGGTCATGCCCGGGAGCTGGCCAATGCCGCTGCGCAGCAGGCCCGGCAGAGCGGGGAAGAACTGCGGGTCTTCACTGCCGGCGGCGACGGCACCTTCAACGAAGCGCTCACCGGGATCTATGGCTATGCAAATGCAGCCGTGGGCTGTCTGCCCTTTGGCAGCGGCAACGATTTTCTGCGCACCTTTGGTACAAAGGAAGAGTTTCTGGATCTAGATGCCCAGCTGGCCGGTGGGCCGGTGAGCATCGATCTGATGCAGACCAGCCTTGGCCTTTCGGCCACTATCTGCGCTGCCGGTCTGGATGCGCAGGTTGCCTACGGCATCCCGAAGTTCCGGCGCATCCCGCTGTGCGGCGGCGAGATGGCCTATGTGCTTTCCATTGTGGAACAGCTGTGCGGACACATCGGCCGCAGGGTGGAGTACACCATCGATGGTGAAACGCTGGATGTGGACTGCCTGATGTGTGCCATCTGCAATGGCCGCACCTATGGCGGCGGTTTCTGTGCAGCGCCGGAAGCACAGCCCGACGATGGCTGGCTGGATGTATATATCATCCGCAAGGTGAGCCGCGTGACCATTGCAAAGCTGCTGGGAATGTACAAGAGCGGCAAGCACTTCCAGAACGGTCAGCTCGTCAGGGCTGCAGAGCCGTATTTCATTTACCGCCGCGCAAAGCAGGTGAGCCTGCGCGCTGCGGATGGCCGCGGGCCGATCGTTGCCACGGCAGACGGCGAATGCGCACCCAAGGAGCAGATCACTGTACAGGTACAGCCGCTGGCAGGGCGCATCCTTCTGCCAAAGCCTGCTTTTGAGCGCTTTGCAGCGCAGAGGACGGCACAGAGTGCAGACCGAACATGAAAAACCAGAAGAAGAGACAGCTTTTTTTCTCCAAGAAGAAAGCTGTCTCTTTTTCGCTGTACGGCTGATTTTTTCATCTGTCATAAATTCTTAACAAAAAGAAGCAAAAAAGGTCTTGATTTTTCGGGTCAAGATGAGTACAATACACTTAGCACTCAGAGAAATGGAGTGCTAAAGAACCAAAGAGCCGACAGGAGGCCCTTTGGACACAGCAAAGTTTTAAATTATATTTTTACTATAGGAGGGCAAGAACTATGAAGATCATTCCTCTTGCAGACCGTGTTGTCATTAAGGCTGTTGAGGTTGAGGAGACCACCAAGGGCGGTCTGATCCTGACCGGCAGTGCTAAGGAAAAGCCCCAGGTGGCTGAGGTCATCGCTGTCGGCCCCGGCGGCGTTGTGGACGGCAAGGAAGTCAAGATGACTGTGAAGGTCGGCGACAAGGTCCTCACCAGCAAGTACTCCGGTACCGAGGTCAAGGTGGACGGCGAAGAGTGCACCATCGTCCGTCAGGGCGATATCCTGGCAGTCGTTGAGGACTGAGCAGTTTCCCCTCTGATATTTGAAAATTGAGCTTTAAAGGAGCGATTTGATTATGGCTAAGCAGATCAAGCAGGGCGAGGATGCCCGCAAGGCACTGTGTGCCGGTATCGATACCCTGGCAAACACCGTTAAGATCACCCTGGGCCCCAAGGGCCGCAATGTGGTGCTGGGCAAAAAGTTCGGTGCACCGGTCATCACCAACGATGGCGTGACCATTGCCAAGGAGATCGAGCTGAAGGACGAGTTCGAGAACATGGGCGCACAGCTGGTGCGTGAAGTCGCTACCAAGACCAACGACGCAGCAGGCGACGGCACCACCACCGCAACCGTTCTGGCACAGGCCATGGTCACCGAGGGCATGAAGAATGTCACCGCCGGTGCAAACCCCATGGATATCCGCCGCGGCATGAGCAAGGCTGTTGCCAAGGCTGTTGAGACCATCAAGGCTCACAGCCAGAAGGTGAAGGACAGCAACGATATCGCCCGCGTCGGCACTATTTCTGCAGGCGACCCCGAGATCGGCCGTCTGATCGCCGAGGCTATGGAGAAGGTCACCTCCGATGGCGTTATCACCATTGAGGAGAACAAGACCACCGCTGAGACCTACAACGAGATCGTGGAAGGCATGCAGTTCGACCGCGGCTACCTCACCCCGTATATGGTCACCGATACCGACAAGATGGTGGCTGATCTGGACAACGCCGCTATCCTGATCACCGATAAGAAGATCAGCGTGATTCAGGATCTGGTCCCTCTGCTGGAGCAGGTGATGCAGAACGGTCTGAAACTGCTGATCGTGGCTGAGGACATTGAGGGCGAGGCTCTGTCCACTCTGATCGTCAACCGCCTGCGCGGCACCCTGAACGTCTGCGCTGTCAAGGCTCCCGGCTTTGGCGACCGCCGCAAGGAAATGCTGCAGGATATTGCAACCCTGACCGGCGGCACCGTGGTCTCCTCCGATCTGGGCTATGAGCTGAAGGATGCTACCGTCCAAATGCTGGGCCATGCCCGTCAGGTGAAGGTCTCCAAGGAGAACACCACCATCGTTGGCGGTGCAGGCGATAAGGATGCCATCGCAGCCCGCATCGCTCAGATCCGCAGCCAGATCGAGGCCGCTACCAGCGATTTCGACCGTGAAAAGCTGCAGGAGCGTCTGGCAAAGCTGGCTGGCGGCGTGGCCGTCATCAAGGTCGGCGCTGCTACCGAAGTTGAGATGAAGGACAAGAAGCTGCGCATCGAGGATGCTCTGAACGCAACCAAGGCTGCTGTTCAGGAAGGTGTTGTTGCTGGCGGCGGCACTGCTCCTATCAATGCGATCCCCGCTGTGCGTGAGCTGTGCGACACGCTGGAAGGCGACGAGCGCACCGGTGCCAAGATCGTTCTGAAGGCTCTGGAAGCTCCTCTGCGCCAGATCGCTAAGAATGCCGGTCTGGAAGGCAGTGTCATCATCGATAAGATCATCTCTGCCAACAAGCCCAACTACGGCTTTGATGCTCAGAACGAGGTCTTTGTGGACGATATGATCGCTGCTGGCATCGTTGACCCCACCAAGGTCACCCGTTCCGCTCTGGAGAACGCAGCCTCCGTCGCTGAGATGGTGCTGACCACCGAAAGCCTGGTCGCTGATCTGCCGGAACCCCCTGCTGCACCCGCTGCTGCAGGCGGTGACATGGGCGGTATGGGCGGCATGTACTAATAACAGCCCCAAAACCGCATGAATCCTTGATTTTTGGAGCGCGCAAAAGCGGACTTACGCCAAACTTACGCCACTTACGCCAAAAATCAAAGCGCACTATAGGGTAACAAAATCGGCACTCGCTGAAAAGCGGGTGCCGATTTTTGTGTCACGAAAAGCTGATGGATGCTGCACGCTACACACCGTCAGCTTTTTCGTTTACAGGGGAAAAAGTGGGTGGTATAATAGAAATAGAGTTTTGTAAGAGTGCTTTCATAGTCAAGGCTATAAAAAATACGGATAAGCATAAAGCCGGTGGATGATATGAAAATTCTGGATAACATCACCAATACCGTTCGAGATGATTTACGGGTCGAGATCAAAAAAGGCAGCAGGGTGTCTATTGCGGCAGCCTGCTTTTCGATGTATGCCTACAAAGAGCTAAAGAAGCAGCTGGAAACCATAGACGAGTTTGAATTTATCTTTACATCCCCCACGTTTGTGAAAGAAAAGGCTGAAAAGCAGAAGCGGGAGTTCTACATTCCCCGCATTTCTCGTGAAACGAGCCTTTACGGTACAGAGTTTGAAATCAAACTGCGCAATGAGATGACCCAGAGAGCCATCGCAAAGGAGTGTGCAGACTGGATCAGAAGGAAGGCTACGTTCAAATCGAACACCACCGGTGAAAATATGGCTGGCTTTATGACTGTGGATTCCGGCGCAGCACAGACCGCTTATATGCCGATTGGCGGCTTTACAACGGTCGATATTGGCTGTGAACGCGGAAATAACAGCTACAACATGGTCAACTGTATGGAGGCTCCGTTTGCACAGCAGTACATGAAGTTGTTCGATTCTCTTTGGAACGACCGGGACAAAATGCAGGATGTCACAGATGTGGTTCTGGAAAATATCAGCACGGCTTATGCAGAAAATTCCCCGGAGTTCATCTACTTTATGACGCTGTATCATGTGTTCAGCGAGTTTTTGGACGACATCTCAGAAGATGAACTGCCGAATGAGGCAACCGGCTTTAAGCAGAGCAAAATCTGGAGTCTGCTGTACGACTTCCAGAAGGATGCGGTGCTTGCCATCATCAATAAGCTGGAAAAGTACAACGGCTGCATCCTTGCGGACAGTGTTGGTCTTGGCAAGACATTTACCGCACTGGCTGTCGTAAAGTATTATGAGAATCGAAACAAGTCGGTTCTTGTGCTGTGCCCCAAAAAGCTGGCAGAGAACTGGAATACCTACAAGGACAACTATGTGAACAACCCAATTGCATCGGATCGGCTGAACTATGACGTCCTGTTCCACACAGACCTGTCCAGAAGCAGCGGAAAATCGAATGGCCTCGATCTGGATCGCCTGAACTGGGGCAACTACGATCTGGTCGTCATTGATGAATCGCACAACTTTCGCAACGGCATCGGTACGCACAGCAAGACGCAGGACAACCGTTACCAGCGGCTGATGGACAAGGTGATCCGTGCCGGAGTTAAGACCAAGGTGCTGATGCTTTCGGCAACGCCGGTCAACAACCGCTTTGTGGATTTGAAAAATCAGCTGGCCCTTGCCTATGAGGGAAGCTCCGAGTATCTGGATGAAAAGCTGAACACCTCAAAGAGCATTGAGGACATCTTCAAGCAGGCGCAGAAAGCCTTTAACGCATGGAGCAAGCTGAAACCAGAAGAGAGAACCACGGATGCGCTGCTGCGGACGTTGGATTTCGACTTCTTCGAGCTGCTGGACAGTGTTACCATCGCACGTTCTCGGAAGCATATCGAGAAGTACTACAACACCAATGCTATCGGAAAGTTCCCAGAGCGGTTGAAGCCGATCTCCGTTCGGCCATGTCTGACAGATCTGAATAATGCCATCAACTACAACGAAATTTATGAGCAGCTGATTCAGCTGAGCTTGTGCGTCTATATGCCCTCCAACTACATCTTCGCAAGTAAGATCCAGAAATATCAGGAGCTGACGCACAATAAGGGAGAGAATCTGACCCAGAGAGGCCGTGAGCAGGGTATTTGTCGGTTGATGAGTATCAACCTGCTGAAACGGCTGGAAAGCTCTGTACATTCGTTCCAGCTGACCCTGATGCGCATCAAGAAACTGATTGATGGTACGATTCAGTCCATTGACCAGTTTGAACGCTCCGGCCACGCTGATCTGGATATATACGACATGGCCGGAGACGATTTTGACATGGACGATGAAAACACTGACTTTTTCACCGTCGGCAAAAAAGTCAAAATCGACCTTGCGGATATGGACTGGAAGAGCTGGCGTACGGAGCTTCGGAAAGATGCAGAAATTCTGGAGCTGTTGACCTTTATGGTGGCAGATATCACGCCGCAGCATGACACAAAGCTGCAAGAACTGTTCCGGCTGCTGTCTGGAAAAATTGAGCACCCGATCAATGTCGGCAACAGAAAAGTGCTGATTTTCTCTGCATTTTCGGATACGGCAGAGTACCTCTTTGACAATGTGAGTGCGTTTGTAAAGCAGAAATATGGGCTGAATACCGCTGTAATTACCGGCTCGATTGACGGACGTACCACGATCAAAGGCTTCAAGGCAACACTCAACAACGTGCTGACCTGCTTCTCTCCCATTTCCAAAGACCGGGATGTTCTGATGCCCGGTAGTGCCACGGAAATTGATGTGCTGATTGCGACAGACTGCATTTCTGAAGGTCAGAACTTGCAGGACTGCGATTATCTGATCAACTATGACATTCACTGGAACCCGGTACGCATTATCCAGCGTTTTGGACGAATCGACCGTATCGGCAGCAAAAACCAGTACATCCAGCTTGTGAATTTTTGGCCTGATCTGACGCTGGACGACTACATCAACCTGAAATCCCGCGTGGAAACCCGCATGAAAATCACCGTTATGACCTCTACTGGAGATGACGACCTTATCAACCCCGAAGAAAAGGGCGACTTGGAGTACCGCAAGGCGCAGCTGAAACGCTTGCAGGAAGAGGTTGTTGACATTGAGGATATGTCGGACGGCATCTCCATCATGGATCTGGGACTGAACGAGTTCCGGCTCGACCTGCTGGATTACATCAAACACAACGGTGATCTGGACAAGAAGCCCCGTGGACTTCATGCGGTGGTTCCGGCTACGGATGAACTGCCGGAGGGAGTGATTTTCGTGCTGAAAAACATCAATAACAGCGTCAATGTGGACAATCGGAACCGCATCCATCCGTTCTACATGGTTTACATCGGCATGGACGGGCAGATCATCTGCGACTACCTGAACCCCAAAAAGATGTTGGACGATATCCGGCTGCTGTGCCGTGGAAAGACTGAGCCAATCAAAGAGGTGTATGAACGCTTCAACCGGGAAACAGACGATGGAAAGGACATGGCAGAAATGTCCGAATTGCTGAGTGAATCCATTGATTCGATCATTGATGTCAAAGAAGAAAGCGACATCGACAGCCTGTTCTTTGCGGGCGGAACAACGGCATTGCTCAGTCAGGTGTCCGGACTGGATGATTTTGAGCTGATTTGCTTCCTTGTTGTAAAATGAACGCACAGAGGTGAAAAAACGTGCTGGGCTTGCCTGTATCTACCGAGTTTAATAAACGCATCCCTAAGCAGAAGTTCTATGAGAACATTGCCGTTACCCCGGCTATGAAGAGAGCCTTTGTCGAGCAGATCAGGATCATCTACTGGCGCAATAAGATTGCGACTACCACCCTGAATCTGGCGGCTGGGGAGCAGGTGACGGAGATCGAGGTGGTCGAGGTGCGGCTGTCTGCCCCGGAGCTGGACGAGAGTGTGCTGCGCCAGATCGACCGGGAAATTCCGTATCACATCCTCTTTTTGCTGGAATACGAGGGCAAGTATCGTGCTGTCATCGGCTACAAGGAGGCTGCGGCGGGCAAGACAGCCTTTAAGGTTGATCGCTATTATTCTACGGACTGGCTGGACGAGGACGACCTTCCGGTGCATCTGGAAGGACTTACGCTGGATGCTGTATACGAAAACTTTGTCCGTCAGATCGCAGGTGATGTGCTTGGCACAGGAGAAAGCACATCGCTGAAAGACAGCGTAGAGCAGCAGAAGCAACGAGAACAGATGGAAAAACAGATTGCGGCACTGGAAGCTAAAATCCGTAAGGAAAAGCAACCGAAGAAGAAATTTGAACTGGTACAAGAACTTAAAAAAATCAAGAAGCAGGAGACCTAATTGTGAGAAAAAGCATTTTTGATATCGTAAAAGACAATACCAATCTGGCAAATGATGTACTGCGATTGGATTCAATGTTTCTTAAAGAAGAAATTCTCAGAGTTAATCGTGGCATACCATATGCGTTGAAAGATTATGTCGAAGATTACTGCTTTGAAACGTGGAAATATAGAAATCACTGTTTGGATGTCGACGATTTCCTTAGAACCGTAAATTACAATAATTTGAAACGGTCAGCGACAATCAATGCAGAAGATATCTTTACATTGATTGAGATTATTTATAATTTTTGGAATCTTGCATTTGGCGACTTAGAAAAAGGAACGAATGGCTTGTTATGGAGTGGGAACTTTTTTCATTTGCAAGATGTGATGGATGACATTTTGAGACAGTATAACTATACTGCTTATATTCCAGAAGATGATGAGTGTGTCTTGGTTATTGAAGATAAACCAGAGGTGACGGCTACTGCCGAGATTGTTCCAGAGACACTTGCACTCGATATTATTCGATATAATCACAGATTGCTAAAGGGCAACATAAATGCAAAAAAGTCAATTTTGCTTAAACTAGCAAGCGAACTTGAACCGAGAAGAAAAGAACTGCAAGAGTTAGATAAAGACCTGACATCGAACATCTTTTTCATGTTAAATAACATGAATATTCGACATAATAATCAAAATATAAATGAGCCTTCAAAATATAAGAAATATGTTGCTGAGATAGACAATCAGCATCTGGAAGACTGGTATGATGAACTATACCAAATGATGTTGCTTGCGCTTTTGCTATTGGACAATATTGAACGTCAAAAATCTATTGATGAACTAAAAGAGAAAGTGGCAGGAAAATAAAATGGAAACTCTAAAAATGCACAGCCTTGACGGCATACAGCGCAACATAGATTTAATTGGCAAGCTATTCCCCAACGCCATTACCGAGGTAAAACGCAACGGCAAAGTAGAACACGCCATTGACTTTGACGTTCTGCGGCAGGAGCTTTCCGACTCCATTGTAGAGGGCAGGGAGGAACGCTATCAGTTCACATGGCCGGACAAGAAAAAGGCGATGCTGGCGGCAAATGCGCCCATCACGGCAACTCTGCGTCCCGTTGTGGCGGATAGCGTTGGCAAAGATGGCACTCCCGGTGGCTTTGACAGTGAGAACCTCTACATCGAGGGCGACAATCTGGAAGTGCTGAAGCTCTTGCAGGAAACCTATCTGGGCAAGGTCAAGATGATCTACATTGACCCTCCCTATAATACAGGCAATGACTTTGTCTATGAGGATGATTTTGCACAGAGCACCGAGGATTACATGGGAAACAGCGGCCAGTATGACGAAGAAGGCAATCGCATGGTGACCAACACCGAAAGCAATGGCCGCTTTCATACGGATTGGCTCAATATGATTTATGGAAGGTTAAAGGTTGCAAAAAGCCTTCTTTCAGAAGATGGTCTTATTTTCATATCAATTGATGAACATGAATCTCACAATCTAAGAAAAATATGCGACGAAATCTTTGGAGATCAAAATTTTGTTTCGCAAATTGTTTGGGAGAAGCGATATACTCGAAGCAATAATGCCAAACGATTTACAACGCTAACAGAGCCCCTGCTTTGCTATGCTAAAAATGTTACAGTTATCACTGACATCAAAGAAAAACGAAACGAAAAAGCAGATTCCATTTATTCTAATCCCGACAATGATCCTCGTGGAGTGTGGACAAGTGTTTCCTATGTTAATCCAGCAACAAAAGATCAGAGACCGAATCTTGCATACCCGCTTTATAATCCCTTTACTGGTACAATCGTTGAGCACCCTACTAATGCGTGGAAATATGAAAAGGCTACGTATGAAAAGCATGTTAAAGAAAATCGATTATACTGGGGAAAGTCCGGAGAGAACACATATCCTCGTTTAAAGAAATTTTTGTCAGAAATGGATGGTGGAATGGTTCCTGTTGATTTGTGGCGTCAAGATGATACTGGAACAACAGATCAGGCAAGCAAAGAACTTGAAAATCTTCTGGGCAGAAAGATTTTTGATTTTCCAAAGCCTAAAGAATTGGTTATGAGAGTTATTTCACTTATAGTCAATGGCGATGCTGGAAAAGATTCCATTATTCTTGATTTTTTCTCCGGTTCTGCCACTACCGCCCATGCTGTAATGAAACTGAACGCCGAGGACGGGGGACACCGTAAATTTATTATGGTGCAGCTGCCCGAAAAGACGGACGAGAAGAGCGAAGCCTACAAGGCAGGCTACAAGAACATCTGCGAAATCGGCAAGGAGCGTATCCGCCGTGCGGGCCGGAAAATCAAAGAGGATGCCGGTTTGACGGCTCCGGCTGATTTGGACATCGGCTTCCGCTGCCTGCGTCTGGACGAAAGCAACATGAAGCCTGTGTACTACACGCCGGAAGAAATCAGCCAGCAGGATATGTTCTCGCTGGTGGATAACGTAAAATCTGACCGAACCCCGGAAGATTTGCTGTTCCAGGTGATGCTGGATCTGGGTGTGCTGCTGTCCAGCCCCATTGAGGTGAAAGAGATTGCGGGCAAAAAGGTGTTCAACGTGGCAGAGGGCTTCTTACTGGCCTGCTTTGACCATGATGTGACGGAGGAGACCGTCAAAGCTATTGCCCAGATGAAGCCCTACTATGCTGTGTTCCGTGACAGCTCCATGGCAAACGACAGCGTTGCAACAAACTTTGACCAGATTTTTGAAACGTATAGCCCGGAAACGGTAAGGAAGGTGTTGTGAGATGACAGCAAAAATTCAATACGAGGACATTGACCTTTATCACTATACATCACTGGCGTCACTTTTCGCTATTTTGCAGAATGAAACAATTCGTTTGACAGACTATCGATTTTTGAATGATACGCAGGAGCTTTCTTATGCGACACACTGGTTGAAAGCACTCCTTCAACCCATGGCTGAAAATGAGTTTGTGCAAAAGCTTTTGACTGCAATCGAAAACATTGAGCAAGGAAAAGTTGAACGGCTCAAAGGGATTGGCGAAGATCTGCCGTATCTGCAATGGAATATGTGCGACCTGAATTACTATATTCTTTCCCTGTCACAAAACTACGATGACCTTGCTATGTGGCGGATGTATGCCAAAGATGGTTGCTCTATAAAATTTAATAGTCAAAAATTGAACGAGTTTTTATATTCACTCCGTGGTGATAATTTAAAAAACGGTTTTACAAATTTAATAAAGGGCTCTGTCAACTATAATGCCGGGCAAAGTATGGATGCAGTTGTAAAGAGTTGGCTGGAACACCATAACGAACCAATGATTTATGATGATGTCCTGCAATATTGCTTGAGCATTAAATCTCCGGACTTTTCTTTTGAGCATGAATATCGCTTTGGCATTCCATTTGAAGATCAGTACTTGGGCGAAAAAGCCACCAAAGAGTTTACGCTGGTCGGAAATACAATTCGCCCACAGCTTGAACTGAAAAAATTCCCCGTTGCGGATGTTATAGAAGAAATTACGATCAGCCCGTTTGTTACATCTGAACTTACCAAGATTGGACTTCAGGAACTCTTGAAATCTAAAAATATGTCTCCGGATATCGTTAAACAGTCGAGCATCAAAATACGATAAGAAAGGCAGACTACAATGCCCGAAAAAAAGAATAAAGAACAGGCAATTCACAGCTCTGCGGCAGAATATTTGACCTTCGTGGCTTCTACCGGAGACAGTGATACCAGCTATGAAATGCGCTATGAGGATGAAAACATCTGGCTGACGCAAAAGATGATGGCAACCTTATATGATGTGTCCAAACAGACGATCTCACAGCACATCAAACGCATTTATGCGGATGGGGAACTCGCTCCGGAGGCAACTGTCAAGAAATACTTGACAGTTCAAACCGAAGGTGACCGGCAGATCAGCCGCAAGCAGGATCATTACAATCTTCAAATGATTATTGCAGTCGGCTTTAAGGTGAATAATCAGCGTGCTGTGCAGTTCCGCAAATGGGCGGGTCAGATCGTGAAAGACCATACGATTCAGGGCTGGACAATGGATGTTGACCGCCTGAAAAAAGGTCACATGTTTACGGATGAATATTTCGAGCGGCAGTTGCAGCAGATTCGGGAAATTCGCCTGTCGGAGCGCAAGTTCTATCAGAAAGTGACGGATTTATACGCAACAGCGTTTGATTACGACAAGGACGCCAAGACGACCCGCCTGTTCTTCCAGACGGTTCAGAATAAGATGCACTATGCTGTGCATCGCCACACGGCGGCAGAACTGATTGTGGAGCGTGCCGATGCCAACAAGGAGCACATGGGGCTTACCACATGGGAAAATGCGCCGGATGGGAAAATCCTGAAAGCAGATGTGACGGTGGCCAAGAACTACCTGAGCAAAGAGGAAATGAATTATCTGGAACGCATCGTGTCGCTCTATCTGGATTATGCCGAGCTGCAGGCCGAGCGCAAGATCCCCATGAGCATGGAGGACTGGGCAAAGCGGCTGGACGGTTTTCTGGAGTTCAACGGCAATGAACTGCTGACAGGCCCCGGTAAAATCAGCGCAGAACAGGCCAAACTCCACGCAGAAACCGAATACGAAAAGTATCGTGTCATTCAGGATCGCCTGTATGAGAGCGATTTTGACCGGTTCCTGATGCTGGAGCAGGAGGTAAACCACAAAGATGAAGTTTAGTTTTAAGATTCAGCAGTACCAGACCGATGCTGTGGATGCGGTGGCACGGGTCTTTCAGGGTCAGCCCTACAATGCAGGCGTGTCGTACCTGCGGGATATGGGAAACCTGTCTGCACAGCCGCAGCAGTTGAGCCTTGTTTCCAGTGGGGACGATGCAACACAGGTGGAATTGCAGGATTTAATCAACGATTCCGGCTTTAAGAACGAAGCACTCCAACTGACCGACCAGGAGCTGCTTCAGAATATCCGCACATTGCAGGCAGAAGCAAACATCCATCAGTCGGACAAGTTGGTGGCACCGCTGGGCAGGTGTTCTCTGGATATTGAGATGGAAACCGGCACAGGCAAGACCTATGTTTACATCAAGACCATGTTCGAGCTGAACAAGCGGTATGGTTGGAGCAAATTTATCGTTGTTGTGCCGAGTATCGCCATCCGTGAAGGCGTAAAGAAGTCCTTTGAGATCACTGCCGATCACTTTATGGAGTGCTACGGCAAAAAGGCACGGTTCTTTATCTACAACAGCAGCAATCTGAATCAGTTGGATTCCTTTTCCAGCAATTCCGGCATCAATGTCATGATCATCAACACGCAGGCGTTTGCCGCCTCCATGAACGAGGACAAGAACGTGGAAGGCCGCAAGGGAGATGCTGCGGCGCGTATTATCTACACCAAGCGGGACGAGTTCGGTTCCCGCCGCCCGATTGATGTGATTGCCGCCAACCGCCCGATCCTGATTCTGGACGAACCGCAGAAGATGGGCAAAGAGGACTCTGCCACTCAGAAAGCCCTGAAAAAGTTCAATCCACTTTTCACACTGAATTACTCTGCTACCCACGCCAAGCAGCATAATCTGATTTACGTTCTGGATGCGCTGGACGCTTACAATAAGCGACTGGTCAAGAAAATCGAAGTCAAAGGCTTTGAGGTCAAAAATCTGCGTGGTACGGACAAGTATCTGTATCTGGAAAGCATCATCATCTCCCCGAAGAATCCGCCACGGGCAAAAGTGGAGATGGAGGTCAGCTACCAGAACGGCACGAAGCGAGAGTTCCATATGCTGGATGTGGGCGATAATCTCTATTATAAATCCGGGGAAATGGAGCAGTACAAGGGCTTCGTAGTGTCGGAAATCGACCCGATCACGGGCGTTGTGACCTTTACGAACGGAGACACCATCCGCAAAGGTGATGTTACCGGCGACGTTTCCGAAAACGATATGCGCCGGGTACAGATTCATGAAACAATCCTTTCGCACTTTGAAAAAGAGCAGGAACTTTTCAAACTGGGCATCAAGACACTTTCGCTGTTCTTCATCGACGAAGTGGCAAAATACCGCCAGTACGATGAAGACGGAAACGAGCTGCTGGGCGAGTACGGCAAGATTTTTGAACAGGAGTATCTTTCGGTTCTGAATGAGCATCGCACCCTGTTCGACCCTGCTTATACAGCCTATCTGGATTCAACCGATGTGCATGATGTCCACAAGGGCTATTTTAGCATCGACAAGAAAGGTCACAGCGTCAACAGTTCGGTCAAGCGTGGCTCAGATATGTCGGATGACATTTCTGCCTATGACCTGATCCTGAAAAATAAGGAACGTCTGCTGTCCTTTGAAGAGCCGACCCGGTTCATCTTCTCCCACTCTGCCCTGCGGGAAGGCTGGGATAACCCGAATGTGTTCCAAATCTGCACCCTGAAGCACAGCGACAGCACCACGCAGAAGCGGCAGGAAGTAGGCCGTGGTCTGCGTCTGTGCGTGAATAAGGACGGAAACCGCATGGATGCGGAAGTACTGGGAGATAAGGTGCAGGATATCAACGTCCTGACCGTTATTGCCAGCGAGAGCTATGCAGGATTTGTAGACGGACTGCAAAAGCAGACCGAAGCAGTGCTGTATGACCGCCCACGCAAGGCAGACATTGCATATTTTACCGGCAAGACCATCAGGCTGGATGGCAAAACTATCAAGGTGGATGACCATCAGGCACGGGCGATTTATCAGTACCTTGTCCGCAACAACTATGTGGATGAGCAGGATAACGTCACGCAGGACTACCGGGACGATGTGCAGACCGGAACACTTGCACCGGTGCCGGAAACGCTGAAGCCCATTGAAGAGGGTGTGCACACGCTTGTGCAGGCAATTTATGATGACAGTATGCTCAAGTCTATGTTTGAGGATGGCAACAAGCCGAAAGTGCTGGAAAATCCGCTGAACGACCGGTTTGAAAAGGCAGAGTTCCAGAAGCTCTGGCAGACGATCAACCACAAATACGCCTATACGGTGGATTTTGATTCTGAGGAACTGATCCGGAAAGCAACCGAATACATCGACAGGGAACTGTACGTCAGTCGCCTGCAATATACCGTTACCTATGCCGGGCAGAAAGATGTCCTGAGTGCCGATATGGTGCGAGAAGGCAGCAGCTTCAGCGATGCCAAGAGCAGAACAAAAAAATTAGAACATGACTACGCAGGTCAGGTTGCGTATGACCTGATCGGCAAAATTGCAGAGGGCACAACGCTGACCCGGCATACCGTTGCACGGATTTTGCAGGGCATCAAGCCGACAACCTTTGCGATGTACCAGAACAACCCAGAAGAATTTATCACAAAGGTGATCCGGCTGGTCAAGGAGCAGAAAGCTACCATGATCGTGGAGCATATCACCTATGATACCATTGAGGGCAGCTACGACAGCAGCATCTTTACGGCAGAGAAACACGCTCTGACGATGGATAAGGCTTACAAGGCACAAAAGGCGATTCAGGATTACGTTTTCACCGATGGCACAGCGGAAAAGAGCGTGGAACGGAAGTTTGCGGAAAATCTGGACGGTGCAGAGGAAGTCTTTATCTATGCAAAACTGCCGAAAGGCTTCTATATTCCGACCCCGGTTGGACACTACTCCCCGGACTGGGCAATCGTGTTCCATGAGGGCAAGGTGAAACACATCTATTTTGTAGCAGAAACCAAAGGCACGATGGAAAGCCTGAACTTGCGCCCAATCGAGAAGTCCAAGATCGACTGCGCCAAGAAGCTCTTCGCAAAATTGTCAGATGGTCTTGTGACATACGACCATGTAGACAGCTATCAAGAGCTGATGAATAAGGTACTGCAGTGACCAGTACAAAATGAATCATGAAGCGGCTGTTTGCGTAGATGCAGATGGCCGCTTCTGCATTTGACATCCTGATCGGGAGTGTGAGCGATAATATAGGGCTGCGATGAGTTTGAACGAATCAGCGATGCAATCGCACAGCCTGCATCCACCGGATGCAGTTCAAGGGTTTGACTTTCCCAACAAGTGTTTGGCAACGCAAAAATGGTCTTTGTATAACCTCTTGCTAGCGCTATGAGGCCTTTCAAAACGCCTCCCAAATTTGAAAATCACTTTGCAAGAATGATCGTCCGTTTTCAAGCTCAACTTGAAGTGGACGGTTGTTTTTCTGCTCAAAAAGTTCCGAGTTGGCATTCCATTACAAACAGAACGAGTTGTCCTGTTCGCTCTTTTTACCAAGGTTTCCCTTGCGTTTTCTTGCACACTGCCGAAAGTGGCGTGTTTTCAAAGTTTTTTGTTGACACACTGCGATTTTTGTGGTGATCTATCCCAACAATTTAATATAACATATTTACTTAGAGTTCCAGCTCGGCTCCCGAAGGAGCCGGAGCAAGTTTTTAACTTTCTATCGCTACATAACGAACCCGAACCAAGGCCATCCCGGAAGGAATGGTCAGGTTCAGGTTGTTGTGTGGCGATTTTTTATTGCCAAATGTAGTACGCACCGAGACCCGCAAGGAAGATATGCGGATGATCGAGGATACGAAAAGGTGGGTACTGTCCCCAGAGCGCAAAGCACCACAGGCTACACGGGAGTACACCGCCAAGCATCTGGATACCGTGTTGGACAAGTTTCTCAAGACCATGCAGACCACCGCTGCACGTCTGCAGGAAAAGCTCCTGAGACCGGAAGTCCGGCAGAAAGGCAAGGATCAGGTCAAGGAGAAAGCACGGGATTCCGTTCTGCAACTGCTGAACCGCTTGCAGGCAGAACAGGTACAGCGGAAGCCATCTGTCCCGCCTACCGCCGAAAAGTCAGAAACACGAGGTGATGTTTATTGAGCAAAGAAGTCAACGAAGAACGCACTCCCCGAACCGTTGAAGATGTGAAAGAGATGCTGACCAAGCACTCCAACGGCGAAATCCAGCGGACGATCCAGAACTGCATCACGATTTTGCAGAATGATCATGTGCTGGCTGATGCCATCCGGCTGAACCTGTTGAGCGAGCGCATCGACATCGTAAAGCCTGTAGGTTGGCCCCGCTCTGGCAAGACGCTGAACGATACCGACATGAAGTATATTCTGCGCCGGATGGAGAAATACGGTATTTCCAGCGAAAAGAAGATCGAATCTGCCATCCGCATTGTTGCCAACGAGAACCGTTACCACCCCATCCGGGACTACCTGAGTGGTCTGCAATGGGATGGGACTGAACGGATATCCCACGTCCTGCACCATTTTCTCGGTGCTGCGGAGGACGAGTACACTTGCGAAGCCATGAAGATTTTCTTGCTGGGAGCCATTAAGCGCGTGTTCCAGCCGGGATGCAAATTTGAAACCATGCTCTGTCTGGTGGGCGGGCAAGGTGCGGGAAAGTCCAGCTTTTTTCGGCTGTTGGCGGTCAAGGACGAGTGGTTCTCGGACGACCTGCGGCGGCTGGACGACGACAACGTGTACCGCAAGTTGCAAGGTCACTGGATCATTGAAATGTCGGAGATGATCGCCACTGCCAATGCCAAGAGTATCGAGGAGATCAAGAGTTTCCTCAGCAAACAGAAGGAAACCTATAAGGTCCCCTACGAAACACATCCTGCCGACCGTCTGCGTCAGTGCGTCTTTGCTGGCACGACCAACCGGCAGGATTTTTTGCCCCGTGACCGCACGGGCAACCGCCGTTTTATCCCCATCCCGGTGGATGCGGAACTGGCCGAAGTTCACATTCTGGACAACGAGGAGGAATCCCGTGCCTATATCGACCAGCTTTGGGCAGAAGCCATGACCATCTACAACAGCGGCAACTACAAGTTGGCATTCAGCCCTGCCATGCAGGAAACGCTGCAAGCCCACCAGCAGGACTTCATGCAGGAAGATGCGCAGGCTGGCATGATCTACGCCTTTCTGGAGGACTACGCAGGTGACCGGGTGTGTTCCAAGCAGCTCTATGCAGAAGCACTGGGCAACACCAATATCCCGGCAGAGTGGGAGACCCGTGCTATCTGCGAGATCATGAACACAGGAATTTCGCGCGGCGACATTCAAGGCTGGCAGGCTCACAAAACCGCCAAGCGTTACCCGAAGTACGGTGTTCAGAAAGGCTGGGAGCGCGTAACCAGCCCCGAAACCGGGGCTGAAGATTTCTCCGAAATGACGGATGCGGAAGCCCAGCAACTGGGATTTCCCTTCTGATGGACAGCGGTTACACGGTCAGTTACAGGTTTGGTTACGCTGCAGTTACAGCGCAAAAACCGCATGATTGCTGCGTTTTCCGCTTTCTGTAACCATGTAACCTTAAAAAGATAAGAAAAAGTATAAAGTCCACCGAATGTCCTGCGTACAGAAAAAGAGAGTTTTCCTGCCCGGTTACAGGCGTTCGGTTACAAGGAATTGGAGGTCTGCCTATGAAGGAAGTTCGCGTTTGCGAAGCAATGAAGTCCCCGGTGGAGACTTCAAGCGACGGAACGGTCTTGCATCAGCAAGATGGAGGGACCAAGTCCCGACAAGTTCCGATCTGGGAAAAGAGCAACCTGACGCTGGAGGAAGCTGCAGCAT
>ENA-OPAP01000300-OPAP01000300.1-human-gut-metagenome-genome-assembly--contig:-NODE-300-length-36454-cov-2.916371_pt1 | contig 36454 bp, 28 predicted proteins | sample MGYA00241059_ERZ501434 | MGnify/ENA primary metagenome ERZ501434 (study PRJEB25962, sample SAMEA1967055) | human gut metagenome | biome: human gut; feature: human-associated habitat; material: faeces...
CAATATTCTTATGCTGATGCCGATGGGATTCTTGTTGCCATGCCTGCACCAAAAGTTTCGGAAACTGAGGATTATATTTCTTATAGCAATAATGTTTTCAGCAGCAATAGAGATAACACAGTATTTCACAGGCAGAGGTCTTTGTGAGTTTGATGATGTGTTTCACAATACGCTGGGTGCTTGTATAGGATTTATTATATGGAAAAAATTAAGCCATTGAGGATCAATTTCCTCAATGGCTTTTTGTCATTTGTGTTTATATTCGTTGTACTGTTCTTCTGTGATGTTGGCGGCTTTCAAGGCGGATGCTTTCATCTCCGGGCATCTCCTCGCTCATGAGCTGGCGTACGGTCTTTTTCTTTCCTTTCGCTGGGGGCGGGAGGATGGTCAGTTGCGGTTGCCGCACTTGCCTGAGCGCCTCTTCGCAGATGTAAATGTCCGGATCGTAGGAGGTGAAAAACAATCTGCCGATGTCGCTGCCACTGGCATCCACCTCTACGCTGCAAAGTGTCTCGTAATACTCCTTGGCATAGGCAAACATCTGTTTGTGGTAAGTTTCCAGTGCTTCGTAACTGATTTCACTGCGGCGCAGCAGTTCCATGCGCAGGCGACAGGAAAGTTCGTCCTGCATGTATACGCCCACTTTCAAACCGTTTCCCGATGGGCTGGTGAAGCAGAACAGCGTATTCGGACTGCCCGTGATCAGCTTTCTGCAATTTGTCATTTCCTCTTCCGACAACCCGTCCAGATCCATCATTTGCAGGTCGTTGTATGTATCTATCATTTCGGGCACCCTTCGCTCCTTGTAGGTGGCGGAGAGCGTACTGCCTTTCAACTGTTTCTTCACCAGTGCCGCTTCCTCTTTTTTTCCGTCGCGTACCAGCGCCCGTATCTTTTCGATGATTCTGCCGTTGGTATAAGAGCCTATTTCCAGGAGTTTATCAGTGAGTTTACTTTTCCCCGTATGCTTGCTGAAGCCCTTAAAAGATGAGATCAGGATTTGAATTTCTTCCATGTCTTTGCTTTGTTTTTATAGGTTTTAAAATATCCGGCAAAGGTAAGGCGGTTTTTTCGAATGCTAAATCGTGGTTTTTCATCTCCGAAAAACCACGATTCACTTTTTAGGCTATTCCGGCTCATGATAGAAGTAAGTCTCTGATCTGATGCTCTCTAAGCTCATACTCTCTTCCGGATCGTTTTCGTATCTTATATCATAATACCGGAAGATAAAATCGGCCAGATGATTGATGTTGTTTTTCCCCGGAAGGGTGAGTTGACCTTTGTCCCAAAGGGATACCAACAGCTCGATAAGTTCTTTGTGTGAGCCGGTTATGACACATCTTCCGGGTGGTTGTTCGAAGAGGTCGATGTGTTTTTGTAACTTCTGAGAGAACTTGCCGGCAGTGATTTTTATGCCTAAATCTTCACATTCGAATGTGATTGTACAATTAGTACTTTTTTTACTTCATTTTTCATATATGTTTATAATTAAAATTTTGCAAAGATAATATTTTGCGTGAAAAGAATGAAACTCTCGCGCGGGGGCGTACGCGCATATATAGTGATTTTGTTTGTGTGTATAGTAGGTAGGTGGTACCACCACTTGTTAATACACAAACACATACGTTTTATAGAGTTTGATGAGAAAGTTTGAAAGGGATGGAGATAAAAAAGTGTTTCAAAAAACGTTCGTTTAATGGCACAAAAGTAAAACGTATAAATGAAACGGCAAAATATTTTTATAAATAAATTCGTAACGTCTTGTGGGGGGGTAAAGGTATGATAAAATAATAATATCCATTGATGCTGTTTAATTTAATCTAAAGCATATACATATGGTTTAGATAAAACAGTAAAAATTTGATGAGGTGGTTTTTATGGCAAGGAAGAAAAATTTAGAAAGGGCAATTATACTGGGGTTAATTTTAAGTACCGGCGTTTATGGTAGTGCGTGGGCGGAACTTCCTAGAGATATGCATTTTTGGCATGGAGAAAGTGAGTATGATACAGATACTACAATTATGGATTATCCAGAACAAAATTTAGAAATAGTTGGTGCTTCAAGAGATAATGAATTTGATGCTGCAATATTAGTTACTTCTACGCGTCCAGATAATGGCAATACATATAATTATAATGTTAACTATAAATTAAATAGTTTAAATATTAATATTACTAAATTAGCTGAAGGTATTGTGAATACAAGTAATAACTACTACATTGCTGGTATTATGACTGACGGCTTTGATGATGAAAAAACTGCTAATTTAATTTTAACTACTGATAAAGGTATTGATATAAATGTTAATTCTAAAAATAATTTTGCGGCTGTTGGCGTTTGGGCGCAATCTGATGACAGCATTAGCTTAAACAGTCAAAACGGAAATGTTACTGTTATTGTAAAAAAACAAATGGCAGTAATTTAAGCTATATTAATGGAAGCAATGAGGAAGACAGAACTTTACATGCAGTATATGGTTTAAATGCAAGCAATGACAGAGATGCTGCTTCGTATGACCCTGATGATGCAAGCTATGGTTCTGAAATCAAGATTACAACAGATAACGGTAGTATTAGTGTAACAGCCAAAAATGAATCAGAAGCTTTAACAAACAGCCATGTTTATGCGGCTGCCAACGATAATGGTCATCTTATTTTAAGTGCAGGGCAAGGTACAGGTTATGACGGTACAGGAAGTATCTCTTTAAGCGCAGAATCAAAAGGAAATAACAATGTTTATGGTTTAGATACATGGGGTGGAGAGACAAATAAATTGACTGCTGATGAAATTTATCTTTCTGCTAAAGCTAAAAGTGGTACGGCATATGCCTTAAAAGCAAGCGGCGGAGCTAAAGATAATAATTTTACTGCTGATTATAATAAATTTACTGCTGAAGCTGGAGCTAATGGAACTTTTTCTGCGGGTGAATCCTATGCAATGTGGGTTGATGGTAATTCTGTTGTAACAGTTAATGGCAAGCAAAATGATATTATTGGTGCCGTATATGCTAATGGGTCTAAAAGTGGAGACGCTTCAACAATTATTATTGGCGGCAAAAATGGCGAAACAGCAATAAACAATTTTATTTCTGCTTCTGCTATTAAAGATGCAGGCGGCATTTATACAAAAGATACTCTTGCAGATGGGGAAACTGATAGCGAAAAAGAAATAAAACAGGTTGTATCTGCTTTGTACGCAGAAGGTGGAGCAAAAATTGAAGTTAGTGGTATTAATAATATCCAAACTTATTATAATGACCCTTCTGATCCTACAACATCTGAAAGAGCTGTATGGGCATATAATGGTGGTGATATAACTATTACAGGTGCAACTAGTATTGGAACTACTTTATATAGTAAATCTCCTAATAGTAAGGATATAGCTGTTGCTGCCGGTACTGCAGTTGGTTTGGAAAAAGAGGATTTTTACGAAAATGCCCTTAATGGTTTAGATATTTCTTATGCAAATTTAAATTATGAAAATGATAATGGTGTTAAAAGTTATATTGAGGGCGATATTTTAGCTGCTTATGGCGGTGTAGTAAATATTCAGCCAAATGGTACGAATACAAGAGCTGTTTCTAATGCCGGAATTGATATTTATGGTAATTTGCTTGCCGGTAATAATGGTGAATTAAATGTTAACCTCGGTAATGGCGGTACATTGACAGGACGTGCTGATGATTATGGTGATGCCGGTGTCATAATTGATAGCGGACATGGTACAACTGAAAACCAACATGATGAGACATTCTTTGACCCTGCGTTTAGTAGTGACATTATTAAAGGCGGTCAGGTAAATCTTACTATGGGTGAAAATTCACGCTGGAATGTAACCGGGCAAAGCTGGATTACGAGTATCAATACTAAAAACTCGAGCAATGCTGTTATTGATTTAATTTCAGCCAACACAGATAGAAATGAAACGGCACATGCTTTAACAGTATATAAATTTAATGGTGATGCAATTTTTAATATGAGCCTTGATGCTAACCGTGCTGTTAGTGATATGCTGTATATGAAAGAAGCAAATGGTGATTATATTATTAATGTTGTTGATCCCGTAACTGTTGCTGATATGTATGCCGGAGGGCTTGATGGACTGCGCTTTGCAACCGTGGGGTCGGGCCGTGCAACATTTAAAGCTGTTACGTTAGAGCAAGGTGCGTTTAATCTTGAATATGCAGTAGATACTGATAATTATGCTAATAATGAAGAAAATATTCATTATAACGGAGATGAAATGAATCATTATAAACCTGGAGATAGCATGGTTGATGGTTTCTTTGATAAAAAAAATAATGCTAAACCAGGTGATCCGATAAAAGAATCTGGAGAAAGTGCTGCAACTAAGTCTGCTAATATAGATTATGGTGTTATGCTTCTTGATGAAAATAACGAAACAGAAAATGCAGAAGTTACTGCAAATGGCGAAGAAGAAAAATTTGAAGGAGTAAAAAATATTAAGCTGACGGGTATTAGTAATACTGAATTATCTTCGGCAGGGCAAGCTATTCTTAATATGAGCCGTGCAAATTACAGCAACGCTATTTACATGGACCGCTTAAACAAACGCCTTGGCGAAGCGCGCTATATTAATGGTGAAGAAGATGAAGGTATGTGGGTACGTATCCGCCATGACAGAGTTGGCAAAACCGATGCTTACCGCAGCCAGAACACCATGTATGAACTTGGCTATGATAAAAAACAGGAATGCGATAACGGTGAGCGCCGCGTTGGCTTTGCCGTTGACTACATGCACGGTGATACCGGTTACAGCGATATTGCAGGCAAAGGTGAAATCGACCGTTACGGTTTATGGCTGTATGATACTTGGACGGGTGATAAAGGGCACTATGTAGACTACGTTGCTAAATGGGGACATTTAGATAATGATTTTGAAATTTATGCACCGATAACTGGAGAAAAAATTGATGGCGATTATAGCAACAATGTATTCAGTGTAAGTGCAGAATATGGTAAAAAGAACGATATGGGCAATGGCTGGTACATTGAACCCCAGGTACAGGCACAGCTTGCCCGTGTAACCGGTGCAGATTATGTAACAAGCCAGGATACCAAAGTAAGCGTAGACGGCATTAACAGCTTAATAGGACGCGCAGGGTTCCGCCTTGGCAAAGACTTTGGCGAAGATAAACAGAGCACTATATATATTAAAGCAGACGTACTGCACGAATTCCTTGGCGACCAGGACATTAGCGTAATGGATGGAACCACTAATGGAGAATGGGCAGGTATCAGCTACGAAAACGAAGGCACCTGGTACGATGTAGGTTTTGGTTTTGCAACAATGATGAGCAAAAATAGTTATGCATTCCTTGATTTGGAAAAATCCTTTGGACATGACAATGACGAAACCTATCAGATTAACGCCGGTGTACAGTGGAGCTTTTAATTGAACTGGTAATAAATTAAGTTAATGAAAAAGTAAACTAAACAGCAAAAGGGGGCTTTGGCTCCCTTTTACTGCTAAAAAACAAAAACTAAAAACGAGGTAAAAATGAATCAGAAAAATACATGGCTTGATAAAACAGTGCTGGAAAAGTTTGCAGCAGGCGGTACGGTAGAGTTTGAAAATTATCTGCCGCGCAGCAAGAGCGGTATGCGCACATGGGAATTAAAAATAAGGGATGAAGACGGTAGCCGCAGGATTGTGGTAATCCGCGACAGTGGTTTAAACGTTACCGGCACAGAAGTGGCGGTGCAGCCTTTTACAAACCGTACTGAGCGCAACGAAGAAATTTGCAGGCTTTATGGTGAATGCCATTTGTCGCAGGTGTTCTTAGCCAATTTATTTAATATCAGCCAGCCTGCTGTTTCGGTAATTATTAAAGGATGCAAATTATAAGCAGTAAATAAAAAACGGCATCACGTTTTACGTGATGCCGTTTGTGCTTTATTATGTTCAGCAGGTTCTGCCGGGGTAAACTTTTAAGGCTTCGCCTAAAATGTAAATGGCGCGTTTTAAATCTTCGCAGTTCAGCACGTAAGCAAGGCGGGCTTCGTTAACGCCAAGGCCGGGGGTGCTGTAAAAGCCGTTGCCGGGGGCAAACATTACGGTTTCGCCGTCAACGTCAAAGTTTTCCAGCAGCCAGATGGCAAATTTTTCTGCGTCATCTACCGGGAATTTAACCATTACGTAAAAAGCGCCTTTCGGGTCGCTGGCTGCAACGCCGGGCAGTGATTTCAGCCCTTCGGCAATGGTGTCGCGGCGTTTCTGGTATTCTTTATTTACTTCTTCCAGATAGCTTACCGGGGTTGTGTAAAGTGCTGCTGCGCCAACTTCTTCCAAAATCGGGCTGCACAGCCTGCCCTGGCAGCATTTGTTAATCTGCTGGCAGAAGTCTTTATTTTTGCTGATAATGCAGCCGATACGTGCGCCGCAGGCACTGTAACGTTTGGAAACGCTGTCGATAATAATCAGGTTGTTGTCAAGCTCGGGCATAGTGCCGAAGCTCTTATATTCGCCGCCGTAAACAAATTCGCGGTAAACTTCGTCGGCAATTACGGCAAGGTCGTGCTTAACGGCAAGTGCGGCAATGGTCTGCATTTCTGCTTCGGTGTAAACAACGCCTGTCGGGTTGCCCGGATTGGTTAAAAGAATTGCTTTGGTTTTGGGCGTAATATGTTTTTCAATTTCGGCAGCGTCCGGCAGATGATAGCCGTTTTCCACGCTGGTGGTTACGGCGTTGATTTTAGCGCCGAACTCGGTGGCAAAAGTTGTATAGTTGGCGTAAAACGGTTCAAAAACCATAATTTCGTCATCGGGGTCGCACAAAGCCATAACGGCAAAGGTCAGGGCTTCACTGCCGCCGTTGGTGATGAAAATATCGCCTGCTTCATAGTTCATGCCTTTTTCGGCATAGTATTTTTGAATTGCTTCAATTAAAAACGGTTCGCCTTTGCTGGCGCCGTAGGCAATAACTTTTTCGTCAAAATTTTTAATGGCGTCCATAAACTGGGGCGGAGTTTCAATATCCGGCTGGCCTATGTTAAGATGATAAACTTTTTTGCCTGCTTTTTTTGCGGCATCTGCATAGGGCGCCAGCTTTCTGATAGGTGATAATTTTAAATTTTGTACACGCTGGGAAATTTTCATATCGGTTGCTCCTCACTTAATAAATTTACAAAACAAAAAATTGTATGCCGCTATTATACCATAAAAAACGCGGCAAGTTCAGCCCTGCCGCGTAAAAATAATGTATACAATTTTAAATTATCTGTTCCAGGGTATGGCGCGGTTTTCTGCCCATTGCAAAAGCAGGTTAAACACCAGCCCCAAAAGCGAAAGCACAATTACGCCTGCCATTAAGCGGTCGGTAATCATCAAATCGCCATAATGCAGTATCATCGCGCCGATGCCTTCCTGTGCGGCAATCATTTCAGCGGCAACCAGAAGCAGAAGCGAGGTTCCTGCCGCAAGGCGCAGCCCGGCAAAAATCATGGGCAGGGCTGCCGGAAGCACAACTTTTTTTAAGGTCATCCAGCGGGTGGCGTTAAAGCTTACGGCTACCTTAATTAAAAGCGGGTCTACATTTTTTACGCCGGAATATGTATTCATTGCTACCGGAAAGAACACGCCCAGCGCTATAATGGTTACTTTGCTGAGTTCGCCGATGCCGAGCCATAAAATAAACAGCGGCAGCAGCGCAATTTTAGGTATTGGGTACAGCGCGTTTACAATGGGCGAGCCAATGCGGTCAATCAGCGCGGAAGTGCCGGTAAAAAGCCCTACGGCAAGGCCGATAACGCTTCCGAGCACAAAGCCAAGAATAATACGGTACATACTTGTGGCAAGGCTTGCAGCTATTTCTCCGCCCGCAACCATAGCGGCAAGCGCGCTTAAAATACCTGTCGGTGAAGGCAGAAACAGCGGAGAAACAATGCCTGCACGGCAGATGAGTTCCCAGATTATCAGCAGCACAATGACGGAAAGAGCGGAAACCCATACCGGGTAAGTTTTTTGCCAGCTGTGCATTTTATCGGTAATTTTATATTCATTCATTGCCTTCCACCTCCATTAAGGCTGCTCGTGCGTCTTTGCTGATGTGTTCCCAGATAATGCGGATATATTCGGCAATTTCTTCGGTGTGCTGCGGCAGTTCGCGTTCTGCACGCGGTATGCCGATATTTAAAATGCGGCTTATTTTGCCCGGGCGGCGTGAAAGCAGCACGACTCGGTCGGCAAGCATAACGGCTTCCTGAATGTTATGGGTTACATATAAAGTGCTGAGGCGCGTTTTATCCCACAGGGTAACAAGCTCTTCCTGCATAATGGTGCGCGTCTGCGCGTCCAGCGCGCTGAAGGGTTCGTCCATCAAAAGCAGGTCGGGGTTAATTACAAGGGCGCGGGCAATGCCTACGCGCTGGCGCATGCCGCCGCTTAAATGGTGCGGCAGTGCTTTTTCAAAGCCGGTTAAGCCAACAAGGTTTATGTAGTGGCTTATGCGGTCTTTTTGTTCTTGTTTGGGCACGCCCATTGCTTCCAGCCCAAAGGCGATATTATCGTAAACGCTGCGCCAGGGAAAAAGCCCAGTTTCCTGAAAAACAATGCCGGTGCGCGGTACATGCCCCTGCGGCAGGTGCGTGAAGCTGGCGCTGCCGCTTGTCGGCGTAAGCAGCCCGGCTGTGATGTTTAAAAGCGTGGATTTGCCGCAGCCTGACGGGCCTACCAGGGCGACAAATTCTTCTTCGTTTACGGTAAGGTTAATATCCTGCAAAACAGGCAGGTTATGCCCTGTGCGCGAAACGAAACTTTTACTTACGTTGTCTATAACGAGTTTCATAAGTGCCTCCAAATAAAAAGGGCGGAAGCTGTTCCGCCCTTAAATTGTTACTGTGCCAGTGCTTTTTCCAGCAGAGTGGTATTTGCCACTTTGGCAGGGTCAAGTGTGCCCTGCATCATACCGTGTGAAGAATACCAGTCAATCTGTGTTTTAATATCGCCCGCCATAAGTTTGCCGTCGCGGTCAATGTACGGCAGGCCAAGTTTAATATCACCGGCAGGGGCTTTTACGTATTTGGCAATAATGCCTACAACTTCATCAAGCTTTTTGGGGTCTTTCTTTTCAATGGCTGCTTCGTAATAATAATGGCAGGCCTTGTTATAGGCTTTTAAAAAGCGGATGTTGGCGTCTTCATTTTTCATAAATTCAGGTGAGAAGAACAGTGCGGAAGTCTGATACGGAATGATGTCGCCAACCTGTACAATGGTTTGCGCCGTGCCTGCGGTCTGCATTTTTGTGATGTTGGGCTCGTTTAAAATTGCGCCGTCAATCTGGTTGCTTTCAAGCGCTGCCATTACAGCACTTACTTTGCCGAGCGGTACAAGTTCCACATCGTCGAGGCTCATGCCTTTCTGTTCAAGCATTCTGCCGAGCATATAATGGAAGGTAGACCCCTTCTGCGTAATGCCGATGCGTTTGCCTTTAATGCTTTCCAGGCTGGTAAAGCCGTTGTTATAAGCGTTTGCTGCCGCAACAAGTGCGGATGAAGGGAAGCCCTTTTCTTCGCGGCCTTTATCGGCAACTATTGCCAGCTGCTGGCCGCTGGCCGCCATGTTAAAGAGGCTTGCGGTAATGCCGGTTGCGCCTACGTCAACCTGAGAAGAAGCAGTTGCAACGGCAATGGGGTGTGCCGCGTCAAACCATTCAGGCTGTATTTCTATATTTTGTTCGGCAAAAAAGCCTTTGTCCATGGCAATAAACAGCGGCGCGCTGCTGGTAAGGCGCAGCATGCCGAGCTTAACCTGCGCTTTGGCCGCTGCTGGTGCCTGCTTTTCGCTGCTGCCGCAGCCTGTAAGGGCAAATGCCAGGCAAAGTGCTGCCAGTAAAAACAGTAATTTTTTCATCGTCATCATCCTTTGCGTAGTTAGTGGTTGTCAGCATAACACTGTGTAAGCGTCTTATCAGTTATTTTACATCAAAAAACCGATAAATGCACTACTTTTATTAAAAAATACACTGTAAAACTTATTTTTGTTTACTGAGCAGGTTTTACTTTTGTTATCAGCGCGATGTTGGTATAATATAATTTGTAATGCTGTAAATAACGGAGGCTATATTTATGAAATGGAATAGATTTTTTGCTTTGGCGGCAGGTTTTATTTTGGCGGCGGGGCATAGTGCGGTATTGGCCGCGGAACCTGTGTGCCTTGCCAGCATTGAAGCGGATACCGACGGCAACGGAACGCAGGAAACCGCCGAGCTGTGGGGCAGTAAACTTACGGGAGGCAGCAGCTATTACGGCGATTTGCTGCTGATGATTAAAGACGGCAGCGGCAAACTGATAACCGCCTATACGCCTTCGCTTGAGGGCGGTTATGCCAATATTTTGCAGAAAGGGCATTTTACCGGCAAGGGCGAGCAGATTATTGTGCGCTCTTTAAGCGGGGCGGCACAGGAAATGCAGGTGCGCATTATCGACGCTGCGCTGCCCAATGCCGTGCAGGAAATTTATACCGGCAGCGATAATCTGGGCGCAGCCGTTAACGCTGCATTCAAGCCCGGTTTTAAAACGGAATTTGTGTTTGAAGATTTTAAAGACGGCGTGCGTACAGAAGCCGTTGAATACGGCGTACTGCCGCACGAAAAAGATTATTATATTAACTGCGGGCTGTATGATGAAAACGGAAATTTGTTAAAGCCCTACCGCAAGCCGGAGAGCCGCATGAGCGGGGTTACTGTTATTACAGACCCCGAAGGCATGGACAGGCTTGCAACCTTGCAGACCGTAAGCGGCACAGGCAGCGAGGACACGCTTGCCAAAATTGCTGCCGAGTGGGAATATGACGGCGGCTGGCAGTTAAAGGACCGCGAATTATATACGCAAATCGTGCAGAACGGCGAATTCCGCCGCAACCTTGTTTTCGGCAACGGCATGCTTTACAAGCAGCAGGCAGTAATGGACGGCAGCAGCGTAACTTATCCGCTGATGGCGGTTGAAGGCAAACAGGAACTGCAAAATACCATTAACGGCGAGCTGGAGAAAGTTTGGCAGCCCTATGCCGCAGCGCTTGGCAAAAAAAGCTGCGAGCTTGATTATACGGTACCTTTTGCTGGTTCCGACATGATGTCGCTGATGTTTTTCGGCGTAATGGGTGAGGGAAGCGAAGAAATTTTTGAACGCCTGCCGCTGAACATATCTCTCAGCGACGGCAAAGTCCTTGATATCAGTGATGTTCTGGATGTTGAAAACCCGGATTTACTGCCGGTGCTGGCTCTGCTTGGCGTTGAAGATAAGGTTGATTTTACCAGAGAAGTGCCGAATTCCTGGTATTATAATGGAAAGAATCTGGTGTTCTGCCAGAAGATGAAAGACGGCACGGGCTGGAATGAAGCCGCGATACCGGCATCCGAACTTGAAAAATTTATGCTTAACAAAAATTTGCTGAAAAAATAACAAAAAATAAACAAAATTGCCACAAAGGAACTGACTGGAGAGTCTAATGGCGAAAAACCGAGAAAATAAAAGCAACGATAAGTAAAATTAATGAAATTTGCTAAAATTAAGGTTTGCCTTTCTGCTTTTGAAGGAATATAATTATATTACTTTGGTTTAAGTATATCCTTTTTGCTTTTTTGTACTTGAAACTTAAGTTAGAAGGAGGAATAGATTTATGTTGAATTTTTTGCGTAAGAACAGGAGCGGCAAAGCAGCAGTTGCAGCGCTTGCTGCCGTAACTGTGTTTTCGCTTGCCGGCTGCGGCGGCGAAAAAGCAGCGGCTCCGCAGGCTACGCTTGTAAAATCCATGCAGGTAATAAAGCGTGATACACCGCTGGTTTACGATTATACCGGCTTTGTGCAGGCTCAGCAGGAAATGGAGCTGAAAGCACAGGTAAGCGGGCAGATTACCGGCAAGTATTTTAACGGCGGCGAAACCGTTCAGGCAGGGCAGATTTTGTACACGATTGACCCGCGTACCTATCGCGCCAACCTTTTGCAGGCACAGGCAAACCTTGCTAATGCCCGTGCTCAGCTTGCCAACGCTTCGGTAGATGCCGAACGCTATACAAAACTTTACGAGCAAAGCGCTGTTTCCAAACAGACTCTCGATAACGCCATTATGGCGCGCGATCAGGCACAGGCATCCGTAAACGCACAGGAAGCCATGCTTGAAAATGCGCAGATTGATATGAACGAAACCAATGTAACGGCTCCGTTTACCGGACGCATTGATACTACTGCACTTGAAGTAGGCAACTATGTTACCGACGGGCAGACCACCATGGCAACAATTTCCAACACCGACCCGGTATTTGTAGAGTTCAGCATGGCTGAGCCTGAATACTTGAAGCTTGCCAACACTGCCGTTGACAGAGGGCAGGCAGCTCCGCTGGAAAATTTGAGCATTGTTTTGAGCGACGGCACCACTTATGACCTGCCCGGCCGCATTGCCGAGGTTAACCGTGCGTTGACTGCCAACACCGGTACGCTTACCATTAAAGCGCTGTTCGATAACCCGAACCGCGTTCTGCTGCCGGGAATGTTCGCACATGTGCAGGCAACGGCAGGCACCAGGGCTAACGCACTTCTCATTCCGCAGCGTGCCGTTACGGAATTGATGTATAAGAAATTTGTTTATGTTATCGGCGCAGACAACAAGGTTGAAATGCGCGAAGTTACACTTGGACCTCGCGTAGGGCGTTTGTGGATGGTTGAAAGCGGCCTTAACGGCGATGAAACAATCGTTGTTGAAGGTACCGGCAAAATTACAGCCGGCGCGCTTGTAAACCCCGAACCGATGACGGAAGCAGAACTTGACACTACCGCCGACAGAACAGAATCCGGCGATGCTGCCGGTGCAGCAAAATAAGGAGGTAAGCTGAATGGCACGATTTTTTATTGACCGTCCGGTCTTTGCCATGGTGCTGGCCATATTGATTACGCTGCTGGGCGCTATTGCCGGTTTCAGCCTGCCTATTGCCCAGTATCCTAATATTACCAAGCCGCGTATTTCCGTAACTACCAACTATACGGGCGCAAGTGCCCAGACGGTAGAAGAATCTGTTGCGCAGGCAATAGAACAGAAGGTAAACGGCGTAGAAAATATGCTGGATATGAGTTCTACCAGTACCGCTACCGGCGAATACAGCTTGAACGTACAGTTTAACCTGGAAAAGAACGCCGATATTGCTGCGGTAGAAGTACAGAACCGTGTATCGCAGGCAAACAGCTCCATGCCGCAGGAAGTAACCGCATACGGCATTACCACGACGAAGGAATCTGCGGAAACCATCATGTATTTCGCACTTACCTCGCCTAACAATACTTATGACAGTATGTTCCTCAGAACATACGCCGACGTTAACTTTATCGACGCTGTTAAGCGCGTTAAAGGTGTATCAACCGTTGATGAATACGGCCCGGAATATTCCATGCGTATCTGGCTGAACCCGGAAAAACTGGCTCAGCTTAACCTTACAACAAGCGATATTGAAACGGCGGTAGAAGCGCAGAACATTCAGGCGCCTGTAGGTACCGTAGGTGCCCGCCCTACTGTTGACGAGCAGGAAAAACAATACTCTGCCAATGCGCAGGGCCGTTTAAAAACACCTGAAGAATTCGGCAATATTATTATCCGTTCCATTAACGGCGAAAACCTTTACTTAAAGGATATTGCCCGCATTGAAGAAGCACCGAGAAGCGACCTGGTACTCAGCCGTTTGAACGGCGGTGCCTCCGTAGTATTCCCGGTATCCCTTACCAGTGATGCCAACTCCATTGAAACGGTTTCGCAAATCCGCGAAGTTTTGGCTGACGCAGAAAAACGTTTCCCGGCAGATATGAAACTGACGGTTATTCAGGATAACACGCAGTTTATTACCGAATCTTTGAACAAAGTTGCCCATACCTTCTTTGAAGCGCTGGTACTGGTTATTTTTGTAATCTTTATGTTCCTCGGCAGCTGGCGCGCAACGCTGATTCCGCTGCTGGCAGTACCGGTATCTCTGGTTGGTACTTTTGCTTCGTTCGTACTTTTGGGCTTTACCATTAATACGCTGACGGCCTTCGCACTTATCCTTGCTATCGGCCTCGTAGTCGACGACGCTATCGTCGTTGTAGAAGCGGTAGAACATCATATTCAGGATACTGGTCTTACGCCTAAAGAAGCAACCTACCGCGCCATGAGCGAAGTTTCCGGCCCTGTTGTGGCCATTGCTTTCGTACTTTCCGCGGTATTTATCCCGACTGCGTTTACAGGCGGTACCGTTGGCGAGCTTTATAAACAGTTTGCCATTACCATTTCCGTTTCCATGATGCTTTCGGCACTTATCGCATTGTCGCTGACCCCGGCGCTGTGCGCTCTGATTTTGAAACCTAAAAAAGATGAAGCCGAAATTAAAGGCTTTATCGGCAAAGCCGTACATGCTTTCAACAAATGGTTTGAAAGAACGCTTGCTAAATACGTAACTAACGTAGAAAAATGCATCCGCCATGCAAAAGTTGTTATGGCCTGCCTGCTGGTTGGCGTAATTTTAATCGGCTTCCTGTTTAAGATTACTCCTTCCGGTTACGTTCCTAACGAAGATATGGGCATGAGCGCCGTATCCTTCAGCCTGCCGGAAGGCGCTTCCAGCAACCGTAATATTCAGCTGATGGGCGAACTCAGTAAAGAAGTTCAGAAATTCCCGGGCGTTGACTATGTAATGGAAGTATCCGGCGTTGATATTCTGAGTTCTGCGCAGAAAGCGTCTGCCGGCCTCGTAGTTGTAGCCATGAAGCCTTATGCAGAACGTGATACCACCATTCAGGATATCATTCCTATGATTCAGGGCCTCGGCCCTAAATTCCCGGATGCCACGGTTATGGCCTTCCAGCCGCCTGCATTGCCTGGCGCTTCCAGCACCGGTTCGTTAAGCATGTACATTATGAACCTTGGCGGTGAAGATGTAAGCCTGATGAATGACCGTGCACAGGAGTTTTTGGCGAAAGCACGCCAGCGCCCTGAAATAGGCATGATTTACACCACACTGAACACTACCACGCCTATGTATAAATTCAACGTAGACCGTGATAAGGCACAGAGCCTGAACGTACCTGTTTCCAGCGTATTCAGCGCATTGCAGACCTTCCTCGGCGGTTACGAAATCAACGACCTGAACAACTTCGGCCGTACATGGAAAGTTGTTATGCAGGCTGATGACAAATACCGCTCCAACGTTGACGATATGCGTTATTTCTTCGTACGCAGCAACGATGGCACGATGGTTCCGCTGAACACTCTTGTAACTTATGACAATGAGAACAGCTCCGTTGTTATGACGCGCTTTAACGGCGCACGCGCTATTAAAATTGCAGGCGACCCTGCCGAAGGTTATTCCACCGGCCAGGCCATGACTGCTCTGGAAGAAGTTGCGGCAGAAACTTTGCCGGTAACTTACAGCTATGAATGGACCGACCAGAGCCGTGACCAGATTGAAGCAGGCAACCGCTCCATGCAGATTTTTGTAATTTCCCTTATCTTCGTATTCCTCTGCCTGGCAGCTTTGTATGAAAGCTGGACCATTCCTCTGGCAGTTCTCCTTTCCGTGCCTACTGCCGTACTGGGCTGCATTCTCGGCCAGTACCTGCGCGGACAGCAAAACGACGTTTATATGCAGATTGGCTTGATTATGCTTATCGGCCTCGCTGCCAAGAACGCAATCTTGATTGTAGAATATGCCAAGATGAATATGGAAAAAGGCATGGGCGTTGTTGATGCAGCGGTTGAAGCATCCCGCCTCCGTCTCCGTCCGATTCTGATGACTTCGTTTGCATTCATCCTCGGCTGCCTGCCGCTGGCTGTTGCAACCGGCCCGGGCGCAGGCGCGCGTGTATCCATGGGTAACGCCGTAGTTGCCGGCATGACCTTTAACACGCTGTTCGGTATCTTCCTGATTCCGGTATGCTTTGTAGTTGTAGAAAAATTCTTCAGCAAAAAGCATAAAGAAGAAGCCTGATAAAAGTAAATAATTAGTGAAAAATGCCCTGCTTGACGGCGGGGCATTTTTTATAGCAGGAATTTTTAAATTTGTGTTGTATAATAGTTAGAGTAAACAAACTATTTTGAAATAGAGGGGAATTTGCTTGAACAGATTAAAAGAACAAAGCCGCTTTCTGCGCAATGTGTGGTTCTTAACCAAAAGCTACTGGCAGTCGGAAGAACGCTTGAAGGCGTTTGCCCTGCTGGCGGTAATAATTGCGCTTACGCTGGCTGTTGTATATGTAATTGTTTTAATTAACGACTGGTTTAACGTATTTTATGAAGCGCTGCAAAATTACGACACCGAGAAAATTTTTGATGAACTGATACATTTTTCGTGGCTGGCCGCGCTGTACATTATTTTAATGGTATATTCGTTTTATCTGCAGCAGGTGCTTATAATTAACTGGCGCCGCTGGCTTACAGACCGCTACATTGACGAATGGCTGCGCAATAAAACTTATTACCGTCTGCAGGTTTTCGGTGCCGATACCGATAACCCTGACCAGCGTATCAGTGAAGATGTGCGCCTGTTTGTGGAAATGACGCTTACCTTCAGCATCGGCGTTTTAAAGGCGGTATGCACATTTGTATCGTTCGTATTTGTTTTGTATAATATTTCCGGACCGCTCGATTTTACGCTTTGGGGGCACAGCTTCCATATCGAAGGCTATATGGTGTGGGTGGCGCTTATTTATTCGGCGCTTGGCACCTGGGTAACGCATGTTGCCGGCAAAAAGCTGGTTGGGCTTAATTTTGTTCAGCAGCGTTACGAGGCAGATTTCCGTTTCAGCATGATGCGTATGCGCGAAAACGCCGAGAGCATTGCTTTTTACAGCGGCGAAGGGCGCGAGGGCAGCATTTTTAAAAAGCGTTTTGCACTGCTTTTGGATAACTTCTGGAAAATTATTCAAAAACGCAAACAGCTTATCTGGATTAATTCCGGTTATTCGCAGATTGCCATTATTTTCCCGATGGTTGTGGCAATGCCGCGCTACTTGGCGCACCAGATTACGCTGGGCGGGCTGATGCAGGTAAGCAACGCTTTTGGTAAAGTACAAGAATCGCTTTCGTATTTTGTGGATATGTACGCTTCCATTGCCGAATGGCAGTCTGTTGTTAACCGTCTTACCGGCTTTGGGCTGCATATGCACGAAGTTAAGCAGGAAAAATTGCAGCCGGATTTGCAGCGTGAGTTATCTGATGGCGGAATTGCAGCCAAGCAGCTTGATATAACGCTGCCGGACGGGCATGTTTTGATTGACGGTGCGGAATTTAACCTGCGCCGCGGCGAAAATATTTTAATCAAAGGGCCAAGCGGCAGCGGCAAAAGCACTTTGCTGCGCGTACTGGCAGGTATCTGGCCGTATGTAAAAGGCAGGCTTGCCATGCCGGAAGCGGAAAACACCATGTTTATTCCGCAGAAACCTTATCTGCCGCTCGGCACTCTGCGCGAGGCGCTGCTGTATCCCGGCGGGCATGAATGCAGCGATGAAGAACTGAAAAACGTGCTTGCAAAATGCAGTATCGGCTATTTAGCAGAAAATTTATATGTTGAGGCAGACTGGGCGCATGTTTTAAGCGGCGGCGAACAGCAGCGCGTTGCTTTTGCGCGTGCGCTTATTTATAAGCCGGACTGGCTGTTTCTGGATGAAGCAACATCTGCTCTTGACGAGTCTACGGAAAAAGCCATGTACAGTTTAATTTCTGCCGAAATGCCGCAGACTACGGTTATCAGCATCGGGCACAGAAGTACTTTAAACAGCTTCCATCAGGCAGAGCTGTTTTTAGATAAAAATTTGAAAAAATTATCTTTCGGCTATATTTAATTTGTTTTATGATGAGTACAAAAGGAGGTACAACCAATGATGCCAATGGAAATAGCGCCCGGTATTTATGATGTGGGTGCAACGGACTGGATTGTGAGGGATTTTCACGGATATAAAACCGAGCGCGGCGCTTCATACAACAGTTATTTAATTGTTGATGAAAAAATCTGCCTTATTGATACCGTTAAGGCCTGCTATGCAGAGGAACTTTTGGAGAAAATCCGCCGTGTTGCTGACCCTGCCAAAATAGATTACGTAGTAGTAAACCATGTTGAACCTGACCATGCGGGTGCGTTGCCGGAGGTTTTAAAAGCAGCTCCCAATGCTAAATTTGTTATTACCATGCAGGGCAAAAACGAGGCTTTGCGCCATTACGGCGACGGCTTTGACTTTATGGTTGTTAAGGAAGGCGACAAAATAAGCCTCGGCAGCCGTGAACTGACTTTTGTGCCCATGCCGATGCTGCACTGGCCTGACAATATGGTAACCTACTGCCCGCAGGACGGCATTCTGTTCAGCAACGATGCGTTTGGACAGCATTATGCTTCTTCCAAACGCTTTGATGATGAAGTTGACGAATATGTTTTGTTCTATGAAGCGAAAAAGTATTTTGCCAACATTTTGTGGCCGTATGCACGCTTAATTGGCGGCGCGCTAAAAAAAGCCTCCGCGCTTGATATTAAAATGATTGCGCCGGCGCACGGAGTTATCTGGCGAAGCAAAATTGCGCAGATTCTTGAAAAATATGCAGCCTGGGGAACGGGCGTTAACGGCAAAAGTGTAGTTATTGCCTACGATACCATGTGGGGTGGCACGGAAGCGCTGGCACGAGCCATGGTTGAAGGCGCTGCCGCTGCCGGTGTAAAAGTGCAGCTGATGCGTATGGACAGAACCCCGTGCAGCACTGTTGCAGCAGAATTGTTTGAAGCGGGCGGCCTGCTTGTAGGTTCACCGACTTTAAACAGCGGCATGATGCCGACAATCGGCGGTATGCTGGTTTATTTAAAAGGCTTGCAGCCTAAAGGCAAAAAAGCGGCAGCTTTTGGTACCTGCGGCTGGGCAGGCGGCGCACAGAAAGATATGGAAGCCATGCTTACGGCAGGAGGGTTTGATTTGCAGCCCGGCTTTAACTGCAAATGGCGTGCCTGCGGTGATGAAATCGAAGCAGCGCGGCAGTTTGCATACGAATTTGCCAAAAATCTGTAATTTTTAAATAATGGCAGCGGTGGAATTTACAAAAATTTCATCGCTGTTTTTTATTTATGCCTTGCCAAAAGTCGAAAAGTCAAATATAATAAGTGTAAAACAATACATCTAAATTTATGGGGTAATCAGATATGAGAAATCTTGCTGATGCAATAGAAAATTTTATTATCCGCCAGTTGCTGGAGGACAGTGAGGACACTGTGCTGGTGCAGCGTAATGAACTGGCCGATAAATTATCATGCGCTCCGTCGCAGATAAGCTATGTTATAAGCACACGCTTTACGCCGGAAAAGGGCTATCTGGTGGAGTCGCGCCGTGGCAGCGGCGGTTTTGTGCGCCTTGTGCGGGTTACGCCGCCCAACAAGGAAGCCAAACGCCGGGAAACTGCGCAGGCTCTTTTGGAGCACTGGGCGCACCGCGGCATGGTTACGGCCCGCGAATATGCTCTTTTAAAATATATGCTTGAAATTATAAATGCGGATGAAAAGAAAAAAATAACTGTATTACAGAATGCCATAAGTAAGATGATGCAAGTGAGGTGACTGATATGTTATGCCAGAAATGCGGCAAAAAAGAGGCCGTTGTGCACGTAGTGTGCATGGTAAATAATAAACAGATTGACAAGTGGCTGTGCGCGGACTGCGCCGAAAAGCTGATGCCGTACGCTGTTAGCGGCGGCGGGCGCGCTGTTGATCCGCGCAATTTGCTTGAAACATTATTTTTTGGCGGTGAGCAGGCCAAACCGCAGGAACGCCGTTTTACCAAACGGATGGCTTCCATTTTGGAAAATGCCATGCGCAGTGCGCTGGACCGTGGGCATGACCACCTCGGTACGGAGCATTTGCTGCTGGCGCTTTTAAACGAAAAGGACTGTTACGGCGTAAGAGTGCTTGAAAAACTGGGCATTAACCCTGTTGCCGTGGCGGAAGAAGTAGAAAAGGCGATGGACCCGGCAGGCAATTTGCAGATTATCATCGGCTATACGCCGCGTGCCAAACGCGCGCTTGAAATTGCTGCCGAAACCGCACTGGCCTTGAAATCGCCGCAGGTAGGCTCGGAGCATCTGCTGATGGGCATTTTGCGCGAGGACAAAGGCATGGGCGGCACCGTACTGCGCAAGTTTAACATTACTGCGGAACAGGTATGGCAGATTATCCGTTCCATCCGTGAACATCAGCCGTCCGTTCCTGGCTTTGAAGAACCGGAAATGCCTTCGTATTATGATGAAATGCCGGAAGAAGCATCGCTTGAGGTTTTAAACGAATTTGGGCGTAATTTGAATGAACTGGCGGCAGCAGGGAAAATTGACCCTGTAATCGGCAGGGAAAACGAAATTGAAAGAGTTATACAGATTTTGTGCCGCCGCACCAAGAATAACCCCGTTTTAATCGGCGAGGCCGGTGTGGGCAAAACAAGCGTGGCCGAAGGCCTGGCACAGCGCATTGTTGACGGTAAGGTGCCGGAACTTTTGCGCAGCAAAACAGTTTTTTCGCTGGAAATCGGGTATCTTGTGGCCGGTGCCAAATACCGGGGCGATTTTGAAGAACGCCTGAAGGATATTCTGGAAACTATTAAAGAAAACAAAGATATAATTCTTTTTATAGACGAACTGCATACCATTATCGGCGCGGGCGCAGGGGAAGGCGGCACCGATGCGGCCAATATTATAAAGCCTGCCCTTGCAAGGGGCGAATTGCAGGTTGTAGGTGCTACAACGCTCAGCGAGTACCGCAAGCATATTGAAAAAGATGCGGCTCTGGAACGCAGGTTCCAGCCGGTTGTGGTTGCTGCGCCGGATGCTGATGCGGCACTGTCGATTTTAAAAGGCCTGCGCGAAAAATATGAAGAATTCCATAAACTGCATGTTACCGATGCGGCGCTGGAAGCGGCGGTAAAGCTTTCCAACCGCTATATTACCGACCGCAACCTGCCGGACAAAGCCATTGACCTGATGGACGAGGCCTGCGCAAAAGTAAAACTGCAAAACTATAAACTTTCCATACCCGTGCAGGAAAAAGAACGCGAGCTTGCACAGGTACGCAAGGAAAAGGCTTCGGCAATTTCGCGCCAGCAGTATGAACTGGCGGCGCAGCTGCGCGATAAGGAAGCCATACTTGAAATGGGGCTTACCTACGAAAAAAGCAATTATGACCGTGCGATAGGCAAACAGCCGGAAGTTACCGAGGAGGACATTGCCGCGGTTATTTCCCAGTGGCTTAACATTCCGCTGCAAAAACTTACGCAGACGGAATCGGAACGCCTGCTGCATATGGAGGACGATTTGCACAAGCGTGTTATCGGGCAGAGCGAAGCGGTAGAAGCGGTGTCCAAAGCCATCCGCCGCGCGCGTGCCGGGTTTAAGGATAAAAACAGGCCGGTGGGTTCGTTCCTGTTTCTTGGCCCGACCGGCGTAGGCAAAACGGAACTTGCTAAAGCGCTGGCAGAAAATATGTTCGGCGACGAGCGTGCGCTTATCCGTTTTGATATGTCCGAATACATGGAAAAACATACGGCATCCCGCCTTGTAGGCGCGCCTCCGGGTTATGTTGGCTATGAAGAAGGCGGCCAGCTTACGGACGCCGTGCGCAGAAGGCCGTATTCCATTATTTTGCTTGACGAAATTGAAAAGGCGCACCCGGATGTATTCAACCTGCTTTTGCAGATTATGGAGGACGGGCGCCTTACCGACGGGCAGGGGCGTACAACCGATTTCCGCAACTGCGTGATTATTATGACGAGCAACGCCGGTGCGCGGATGCTTGCCGATACCAAACCGCTGGGCTTTACACTTGGCGAAGCGCAGGAGGATAAAGACCGCAAAAATAAAGTGCTGGCGGAAATTAAAAATGTGTTCCGCCCGGAATTTTTAAACAGAATTGACGAGATTACGGTTTTCGATTCCCTGCATTATGACGAACTTGTTGAAATAATTAAAAATATGCTGCGCGATTTGCGCGCCAAACTTGCCGAAAACGGGCTGACACTGGAGGTTTCGCAGGAAGCAAGGGAGCTTTTGGTAAAAGAAGGCAGCGATACGCGTTATGGCGCAAGGCCTTTGCGCCGTGCCGTACGCAAGATGCTGGAGGACCCCGTAAGCGATTTGTACCTGGCGGGTATGTTTAAAGCGGGCGATACCATTTGCGCAAGCGTCGGCGAAAGCGGAAACATTGTTTTTACGCCTAAAAAAGTTGAAGTGGTGTTAACGCACGAAGAAATACATCCGGCGGAGGTAAATAATGGCCAAAACCAAAACTAAATTTGTGTGCCAGAACTGCGGTTACACTACGGCCAAATGGATGGGGCGCTGCCCAGAATGCGGCACGTGGGACAGCCTGGCAGAAGAATTGGAAACGCCGGCTTCCGGTCCGCAGCAAAGCTTTTTAATGCCGAAAGAAGCACCCAAGCCCAAAACGCTTGATAAAGTAATGCTTACGGAGGTTGAACGCCTTAAAACGGGCATTAACGAATTTGACAGAGTACTCGGCGGCGGGCTTGTGCCCGGCAGCCTTGTGCTTTTGGGCGGCGACCCGGGCATTGGCAAATCAACCATGCTTTTGGATGCCGGTATCCGCTTCAGCGCCGGGGGCATTAAAGTTTTATATGTGTCGGGTGAAGAATCGGAAGCGCAGACCGCTATGCGTGCGCGCAGACTGGGAAAACCGGGCACATCGCTGCTGGTGATGACTGCGACCGACCTTGACGCCGTGCTTTTGCAGGCTAAAGAAGTACAGCCGCAGATACTTGTTATAGATTCCATTCAGACTATGTATAACCCAGAGCTGCAAACGGCGGCAGGCAGCGTGGGGCAGGTGCGCGAATGTACTGCTAAGCTGCTGCGTTTTGCCAAAGCAACCGGCATTGCCGTTATTATTATCGGGCACGTTACTAAGGACGGCAATATTGCCGGGCCGCGCCTTTTGGAACATATGGTTGACGTTGTGCTGCAGTTTGAAGGCGACAGGTCATATTCCTTCCGCGTTTTGCGCGCGCTGAAAAACCGTTTTGGTTCTACCAGCGAAAGCGGGATATTTTCGATGGAAACCGGTGGTTTAAAAGAAGTTGCCAACCCTGCCGGGCTGTTTTTGGAAAACCGTGCCGAAAACGCGCCGGGCAGCGTGGTTTGCGCCTGTATGGAAGGCAACCGCCCGATTATGGTTGAAGTGCAGGCTTTGGTTGCCAAAACGCCTTACGGCATGCCTCGGCGTACGGCCGTAGGGTTTGATTACAACCGCGTAAACATGTTGCTGGCTATTTTGGAGCGGCGGCTGGGCATGGATTTTGGCAATTTTGATGCTTATTTAAACGTTGTTGGCGGCATGAAAATTACCGAGCCTTCGGCAGACCTTGCCGCGGCGGCGGCGCTGGTATCGAGCTACCGCAACAAGCCCGTGTCGCACGGTGTGCTGGCGGTGGGCGAAGTGGGGCTTACAGGCGAAATACGCCGCGTTGCCGGTACGGAGCGGCGCATACGCGATGCTGCAAACCTTGGTTTTACAAAATTTGTGGTGCCGAAGGGAAAACTTAATATGGAGCAGAAAACGTCGGGCATTGTTCAGGCGGCAACGCTTGAAGAAGCGCTGAACGCAATTTTTAATTAAAAAGCGGGCTTAACGGCCCGTTTTTTGTATGTTTTATGCGGCAAAAGCGTTGACACAAATTAACTACTATGATAAAATAAATAAATTTTGACATTTTTACTCCTTGGTGTTACAATAAAAGAGTATTAGGGCGAAAGCTGGCATTTTGTACAAGGAGGGGCGCCGATGTTTTCCGTAGGAGATAAAGTTGTATATCCGATGCATGGTGCAGGCATTGTGCAGGCCATAGAGCAGCATGAACTTGCCGGTGAAGCTGTGGATTATCTGGTTATGGTAATGCTTCTTACCGATATGCGTGTTATGGTGCCGCTTAAAAATGTGGAACGTGTCGGTTTGCGCCATATTATCACCAAAGATGAAATTCCGGGCATTGAAAAAGTGCTTGGCACACCGGTTGAGTTTAACGCAAAAGGCATTACATGGAACCGGCGCTTTAATATGTATCTTGACAAAATGAAAAGCGGCAATGTGCTTGATGTTGCCGAAGTTATACATATCCTGCAGACGCAGGAAAACGAGAAAAAGCTGTCCACCGGAGAACGAAGGCTTTTGGGAAACGCGCGCCAGATACTGGTGAGCGAGATGATGCTGGTTTGCGGCGAAAGCCAGAAAGACGCCGAAAAGTGGCTTGATAAATTTTTTGAATGAAAAACACCGGTAAAAACGGTGTTTTTTATTTTTTGTACTGTTTTTGCCAGCTGATTTGTAGTACAATAAACATAATCCCTAATTATACCCTGAAGGAGGTGAGAAAATGTTAAACAGAGTGCTGCGGATTACAATAGTCGTTGTTTTTGCTGTTACCGGACTTATACTTACAGAATATTTACTGCCTTATATTTCGGATTACTTTGATTACAAATTTTATGGCAACGGCTTTTTCGGCATTGCTTTTACAACAATCGTATCAGGCAGTGTCGGAATTTTTGTTTTTGGCAGTATGGGCATGGCACTGGCGCCTGTTATTATCCGTAAAATGACGAGCTGGACGGAGAAAATTGCCATTTTGCTGGCACGTGTTCCTACCAGCGACATCATGGTAATAACCTTCGGCATTGCCATCGGCCTTGTGCTGGCCAACCTTTTGGGCGGGCCTTTTTCGCATCTGCCTATTATCGGGCCTTATATCCCGCTTATTTTCAGCGTAGTGCTTTCCATGGTCGGCGCCAAGGTAGCTTTGCGCAAGCATCAGGATATTGTTGGCTTTTTTGACAGGAGCCTGCCGTCGCTGAAAGGCGCGGTTAAACCTGCTGCCGTTAAAGATGCTTATGACAGCGACCGCGTTTACTGCGACAACAAGCTGCTTGATACAAGCGTAATTATTGACGGCCGTATTGGCGATATTTTAAAAACAGGCTTTTTGGAAGGCTTTATGATAGTGCCTAAATTCGTTATCCGCGAATTGCAGACACTGGCCGATTCTTCTGACGGCTTAAAACGCGGCAAGGGCAGGCGCGGGCTTGATTTGCTCCATGAAATACAAATGGAGAACCCGGAGCGTGTTTTTGTTGACGATACCGATTATCCGGAACTGGAAGGCGTTGATGCCAAGCTGGTGAAGCTGGCTCAGCAAAAACAGTGGATTATTGTAACCAACGATTTTAATTTGAACAAAGTGGCAGAAATTCAGGGCATTGATGTTTTAAACATTAACGACCTGGCCAACGCCGTTAAGCAGATGGTTGTGCCCGGCGAAAACATTAACGTGTTTTTGCTGCGTGAAGGAAAGGAAGCAGGGCAGGCTATTGCTTATTTTGAAGACGGCACAATGATAGTTGTCGATAACGGCAGACGCTTTATCGGTTCTTCCGTAATGGCGGAGGTTACTTCCGTATTGCAGACTTCTGCCGGGCGCATGGTTTTTGCCAAAGTTGCTAACAGGTGATTTGTATGGATAAACTTACGGTTATTGTGCCTGCCGCCGGTGTGGGAAAAAGGCTTGGCCTCGGCAAAAATAAAGTGTTTGCCATGTTGGGCGGGCTGCCTCTTTTAGTGCAGTGCCTGCGCATGATAAACGATACCGGCATGGCGGATAAAACCATTATCGCCGCAGGTGCAGCTGAAATTGACGAGATAAATAAAATGCTTGTCAGATACCGGGACTTTTTTCCGCTGCTTGATACAGCAGTTGTAGCAGGCGGTGCGGAACGCACCGACAGCGTAAAAAATGCGCTTGCCTTAACCTGCAGCAGCGGCTTTATTGCCGTGCATGACGGCGCACGCCCTTTTGCCGGCAAAAAGGTGTTTGAACGCACTTTGAAAGCTGCTGTAAAATATGGGGCAGCCATAGCGGCGGTGCCGGTAAAAAATACTATAAAACTTATTGATGAAAACGGCTTTGTGGCCGGTACACCGCAGCGCAGCCTGCTGCGTGCCGTGCAGACGCCGCAGATTTTTAAAGCGGAACTTTTGCACCGCGCTTACGGCAGCGAAAACCTGCGCGGCGCGGCAGTAACTGATGACGCTTCGCTGGTGGAGCGTTTGGGAGTAAAAGTTGCCGTTGCCGAAGGAAGTTACGAAAATATTAAAATTACCACGCCGGAAGATTTGCTTTTGGCTGAAAAAATTTGTGCAGACAGGGGAATGGCTATGCAGCAGGAAATAAAAGTTCCGCAGTTTAGGGTAGGCACAGGTTTTGATGTGCACCGCCTTACGGAAAACCGCAAACTTATTTTGTGCGGGGTTGAAGTGCCTTATGAACTTGGCCTTGACGGGCACAGCGATGCTGACGTTGCCGTACATGCTTTAATGGATGCCCTTTTGGGGGCGGCTGCTCTTGGCGATATCGGCAGGCATTTTCCCGATACCGACGAGCGCTTTAAAGGCGCAGACAGCATGAAGCTGCTGGCGCATGTCATTGCGCTATTAAAGGAGCGATGTTGGCACGTAAACAATGCCGATGTAACAATCATTGCCCAAAGGCCCAAGCTGGCAGGCTTTATTCCGCAGATGCGGGCTAACCTTGCGGCGGCGCTTGAACTTGGCGAAGACGCCGTAAACGTAAAAGCTACAACAACCGAAAAGCTGGGCTTTACCGGGCGCGGTGAAGGCATTGCCGCAGAAGCCTGCGTAAGCCTGATTAAAATATGACGCATTTAACAGATTATGCTATAATATAAAAGATTAATTTTTTGGAGGAATGAGTTTGATGGCTAATGAAGTTAGAGTAAGATTTGCGCCCAGTCCTACCGGGCCTTTCCATATCGGCGGCGCACGCAGCGCACTGTTTAACTGGCTGTTTGCCCGCAAAATGGGTGGCAAAATGATTTTGCGTATTGAAGATACCGACCTTGAGCGTTCCAGCCGTGAAAGCGAAGAAAATATTAAGGCAGCTTTAAAATGGCTTGGCATGGATTGGGACGAAGGCATTGACGTAGGCGGCGAAAACGGCCCTTATCGCCAGACCGAACGCCTGGAAATTTATAAAAAATATACCGATAAACTGCTGGCAGAAGGCAAGGCATATTACTGCTACTGCACCGACGAAGAGCTGGAAGCGGAACGCCAGGCTTTGCTTGCCGAAGGCAAAATGCCGCGCTACATGGGCAAATGCCGCCATTTAACGCCGGAACAGATTGAAAAATATAAAGCCGAAGGCAGAAAACCGACTGTGCGTTTTAAAGTGCCTGCCGACAAACAGATTTTGGTGCGCGATATGGTACGCGGCGACGTTGTGTTCGATTCCAACGGCATCGGCGACTTTGTTATCGTTAAATCCGACGGCATCCCGACTTATAACTATGCCGTTGTTATCGACGATTCTTTAATGCATATCACCCATGTTATCCGCGCCGAGGAACATCTTTCCAACACTCCGCGCCAGTGCCTTATTTATGACGCACTTGGCTTTGAGCAGCCTACCTTTGGGCATATTTCCCTTATTCTCGGCAAGGACCACACCAAAATGTCCAAACGCCACGGTGCAACTTCCGTAGACCAGTACCGCCAGCTCGGCTACCTGCCGGAAGCCATTGACAACTTCCTGGCACTTCTTGGCTGGGCTCCTAACAGCGAACAGGAAATTTTCAGCATGGACGAGCTTGTTAAAGAGTTCAGCATGGACCATGTTGCCAAGAACCCGGCTGTATTTGACATTGACAAACTGAACTGGATTAACCAGCATTATATGCGCAAACTGAGCCGCGACGAGTTTTATGAAGCAGCCAAACCGCATATGATTAAAAAAGACTTTATTAACGGCGAAGAATACGGCGACAAGCTGGAATGGCTTAAAGACGTTGTTGCCACTGCGCAGCAGCATGTATCCTACGCAGCACAGGTACCGGATGATGTTGCCATGTACTTTACCGATAATTTTGATTTTGAAAATGAAGATGCCAAAAACGTGCTTTTGGCAGAAACCGTACCGGAAGTAATCCGCCTGCTGTTTGACAAACTGCCGAAGCTGGAAGTTTTGGACGGTCCTTCCGTAAAGGCAACTTTTAAGGCTATTCAGAAAGAAACCAAGCTGGGCGGCAAAAACGTATTTATGCCTATCCGCGTAGCGCTTACTGGCAACCAGCACGGCCCTGAACTTGCGGAAATGGTTCCGCTTCTGGGCCTTGCACGCACCGTAAGCCGCATTAAAAACAGCCTTGATAAAGTTGGGGTTAAGTTATATTAAGGAGCAATTACTATGGCTATTAAAGTTTATAATACGCTCACCAAAAAGAAAGAAGAATTTGTGCCTCTCCATCCCGGCAAAGCCTATATGTATGTTTGCGGCGTTACGCCGTACAACCATCCCCATATCGGCAATGCGCGCCCCTTTGTAACCTGGGACGTTATCCGCCGTTTTTTGGAGCATGAAGGCTATGACGTTCTGCATGTGCAGAATTTTACCGATGTTGACGATAAAATCATCAACACGGCGAACAAGGAAGGCGTGCAGTGGAGCGACATCTGCGGGCGTTATATCGACGCTTATTTTGAAGTAATGGATAAGCTGAACGTGCGCCGTGCGCATGTTTACCCTCGCGTTTCCGAGCATATGCAGGAAATTATCAATGTTGTGCAGACCCTTATTGATAAAGGCTATGCCTATGAGCTTGACGGCGATGTATATTACAGCGTTGAAAAGTTTGACCGCTACGGTGAACTTTCCGGACGCAAGCTGGAAGATATGATGGCCGGCGCCCGCGTTGACGTTAACGACAAAAAGCACAACCCGTTTGATTTTGCGCTGTGGAAAGCAGCCAAACCCGGCGAACCGTACTGGGAAAGCCCGTGGGGCAACGGACGCCCGGGCTGGCATATTGAATGCTCTGCCATGAGCATGAAATACCTTGGCGAAAGTTTTGATTTCCACGGCGGCGGCAGCGACCTTATTTTCCCGCACCACGAAAACGAAATTGCCCAGTCCGAAGGCTGCACCGGCGTGCATCCGTTTGTACGCTACTGGCTGCATAACGGTTTTATTACCGTTAACGAAGAAAAAATGTCCAAATCGCTTGGCAACTTCTTTACCGTTGCCGATATTCTGGAGCATTTCGAGCCGGAAACACTGCGCTTTTTCATTCTTTCCACCCATTACCGCAGCCCGCTGGATTTCAGCGACGAGCGACTGAAGGAAGCACAGCGCAGCCTGGCACGTTTAAAAACCGCACAGGACAATTTAAAAGAACTGGCTCAGCTTATCAGCGGCGGCCCGACGGAAACCAGTAAAGCTCTTTATGCAAAACTGGAGGAACTGCGCAGCGGCTTTATGGAAGCCATGAGCGACGATTTCAATACTGCGCTTGCCATCAGCTTTATGTTTGAACTGGCAAAAGAAATTAACATTTATCATCAGCATATCAGCACCGGCAGCGAAAAACCGGACGGCAAGCTGGTTGAAAATATGGAAAAACTGTTTGCGGAGTTCTGCGGCATTATCGGCGTACTGGAAACTTCCGCGCAGCCTGCGGCAGAAAAAGATGCTTCGCTTGAAGACAAGCTGATTGAAACGGTTGTAAGCCTGCGCCAGGAAGCGCGTGCCGCTAAAAATTACGCTCAGGCAGACGCACTGCGCAATGCTTTAACTGGCCTCGGCATTGTGCTTGAGGACACTCCGCAGGGAGTACGGTGGAAAAAACAGTGAAGTTTGAACAGTATAAATTAGTGAAAGAACATGCTCTGGCAGCCGTGCAGGCTGCCGGAGTTTCTTTACCGGAAGCAGGCAGTATGAACCCCGTGCTTCTGGCGTATGTGGGCGATGTGGTTTTTTCGCTGTATGTACGCCTGCGCTTTCTGGCAGCATCAAGCCATGTGCGCGTTATACACGATTTAAGTTCCAAAGCGGTATCGGCCGTATATCAGGCCAAGGCGCTGGCAGCTTTGATGGATACGCTTAACGAACAGGAACTGGCCGTTGTAAAACGCGGGCGCAATACAAAATCTTCCGTGCCCAAAAGTGCCAGCGTGCACGAATACCGTATGAGCACGGCTTTTGAAGCGCTTATCGGCTGGCTGTTTTTAAACAACGAAGATGAACGCCTGGAAACAATTATGGAACAGGCTTTTAATATCATCATTGATGATTTTAAGACAAAATGAGGTAAAATATGCAGGTAAAATTAGTAAGGCATACGCCGGAACCGGAAAAGACCGTTGCCATGAGCGCGCGTCTTTGCTATTCTCCTATCGGTGCGGCGCAGCTTGAAGAAAAAATTTCTGATGAACAGGCAGCTGCCCTGGTGCGCAAACTTGTTTCAATGGGGCATTTTTCCACTCTGGAACATGTTACCTTTACCTTTGCCATCGAAGGTGTTTCGCGCGTTTTAACGCATCAGCTTGTGCGCCACCGCATTGCTTCTTATTCGCAGCAGTCGCAGCGTTATGTTAAAGAACATAATTTTGAGGTAATTATGCCTCCTTCTATTGCGGCCAAACCGGAAGCAAAAGCTGAGTTTGAAGATTTAATGCAGAAATTGCAGGATGCCTACAATAAATTTACGGAAATGGGCATTCCGGCAGAGGACGCGCGCTATGTGCTGCCGAATGCGGCGGAAACAAAAATCGTCTGCACTTTTAATGCCCGTTCGCTGCTGAACTTTTTCAGCCTGCGCTGCTGCATGCGTGCGCAGTGGGAAATCCGCGCGCTGGCGGAAAAGATGCTGGCAGAATGCAAACGCGTTGCGCCGGTTATTTTTGAAAACGCCGGCCCGACCTGCGTAAGCGAAGGCATTTGCCGCGAAGGTGCAATGAGCTGCGGACGCCTTGAAGCTATTTTAAAAGCTAAAAAGGCCGCAGAAAAAAACTAAAGGTGAAATTATGAAAGAAGAATTTATTGCCGGAAGAAACCCAGTTGCAGAGGCTTTGCGCAGCGGCCGTGCGCTGAATAAAGTAATGGTTCAGGACGGTGCGAGGGGCGTAACGGAAATTATTGCCGCAGCCAGGGAAAAAGGCGTGGCGGTGGAATTTGTTAAAAGTGACAAACTTGATAAACTTGCACAGGGAGTGCGCCATCAGGGCGTGGTTGCTTATGCTGCACCGGTAGAGTTTAAAACTCTGGAGGACGCGCTTAAAAAAGCTGCCGATAAGGGCGAAGCACCGTTTTTGCTGCTGCTTGACGAACTGCAGGACCCGCAGAACCTTGGCGCGCTTATCCGCACGGCAGACGCTGCAGGTGTGCACGGCATTCTGCTGCCGAAACGCCGCAGCTGCCCGCTGAACGCCGTTGTTGCCAAAATTTCCGCCGGTGCGGTGGAATATGTGCCGGTTATACAAATAGGCAATATTGTGCAGCAGCTTAACGATTTAAAAAAACAGGGCTTTTGGGTTGCCGGTGCCGATATGGACGGCGAACCCTACACCAAAGCCAATTTAACCGGGCCTCTGGTGCTGGTTATCGGCGCGGAAGGCAAAGGGCTCGGGCGCCTTGTTAAGGAAAACTGCGACATTATCGTCAGCCTGCCGATGCAGGGCGGCGTAAATTCGCTTAATGCAGCGGCGGCGGGAGCCGTTTTGATGTATGAGGTTGTGCGCCAGCGCGGGCAAGAGGCGGCAAAAAATGCGTGAGTGGCTTATTGTTGACGGTTACAACGTAATAAACAACTGGAACGATTTTAAGAAAATCCGCAGTGAAAATTTGGAGCATGCACGCGATTTGCTGCGCGAAAAAATTGCCGAATACGTAGCCTTTAAGGGTTATCTGGGGCTTGTAGTGTTTGACGCGCAGGAAGTGCAGGGCAGCAGTGAAGAAGAAAACTACGGCGCTGTAACCGTTATTTATACGGATGAAGGCGAAACGGCAGATTCGTGGATTGAACGCAAAACCTATGAACTGAACAGGAACGGCGACAAGGTATTTGTTGTTACCAGCGACTACGCCGAACAGATTAATATACTCGGCAGCGGCGCTTACCGCATTTCGGCGCGTGAGTTCCGCGAAGAATACAAACGCGCAAAAAAACAGATAGAAGAAAAAGTACATGCTTCGGCAGGCGGCCTGGGGCGCAATGAACTTGGCGGAAGGCTGCATGAGCATGTGCGCGCACATTTTGAAAAACTGCGCCGCCGGTAAATTGACGCGCCCGAAAGAAATATTGTATAATTAAAGCACTTATCTTATAAAGAAATTAACGGAGGGCGTTCAGATGAGCGCAGAAACACCGACTAATCCATACAGCGCTTTTGAAAAAATGACCGATGAGGAAGTTGTTTTAAAAGCGAAGGAAGACAATGTGCTGGCCCAGGAATATTTGCTGCACAAATACCGTAAATTTGTGCGTGCCAAAGCCAGAAGTTATTTTTTAATAGGGGCGGAACGCGAGGACATTATCCAGGAAGGCATGATAGGCCTTTATAAAGCGATCCGCGATTTTAAAGGGGACAAACTTTCAAGTTTCCGCGCTTTTGCGGAGCTTTGCGTAACAAGGCAGATTATTACCGCCATTAAAACGGCAACGCGGCAGAAACATATACCGCTTAATTCGTATGTATCGCTTAATAAGCCTATTTACGAGGAAGATTCCGACCGCACGCTGATGGATGTGGTTTCGGGAGTGAAGGTTGCCAACCCCGAAGATATGATTATCAGCCGCGAGGAATTTGTCGATATCGAAAATAAAATGAACAATATTTTGAGCGACCTTGAATGGCGCGTGCTGATTAGCTATCTTGACGGCAAATCGTATCAGGAAATTGCAACCGAACTGAACCGCCATATCAAGTCCATCGACAACGCTTTGCAGAGAGTAAAACGCAAGCTTGAAAAATATATTACCAGCGAAGGGAGCGGCACCGATTTAAGCAGCGTTTATTCCGGCTTGCTTGCCATGGACCCAAGCGAGCGTTTTGCCAGCCGCAGCCTGAAAAACAAGCGCTGAGAGCGTTAATATTGAAACAGAAAATAACATCGTTTAGAAATTTCTGAATGATGTTATTTTTTTTAGAGGATTTTGCGCCTTGACAGCGAATATATTTTTTACAAAGTAAAAAGTCCGTAAAATTTAAGGGAGGTAATACAAATGAATCAGGTAGAGGAATTTGAAAAAGTAGTTGAAGAAGCTAAAAACCAGCCGGTGAAGGTGGTTGTTGTAACAGGCAAACCCGGCAGCGGCAAAAGTAAAGTTTTAAGAGAAGCGGCAGCAGACAAAAAATGGGATTATATTGATTGCCGCCTTTTGATTACCGAACAGTTTTTGGAAATTCCTCCCGCAGAACGCAGGGACAAAGCAGCTGTAATGATGGGTGAAATTCTGGATACCTATAATTCCGATGTTATTTTGCTTGACCGTCTGCAAACTTTGTTTGTTCCGGTGTTCCATATTGATATTGCCGAGCTTTTGGCAAAACTCAGTGAAAAATATGTTATTGTAACGGCATGGCCCGGATACATGGAAGACGGCAATCTCTGCTATGATAAATTTGACGGTACCGAGTCCATCCGTATCAGCGCCGAGGGCTTTACCCTCTGGAATGTAGACTGAAAGTTGTTTTATAAATAAGTGCGGGGGTTATCATGGCACAGGTAAAAGGCAGGTTAGCAGTGCTTACGGGCGGCGGTGACTGCCCGGGATTGAACGCAGTTATCAGAGCGGTTGTTAAGACTGCGCTTAAGAACGGTTATGAAATTTATGGTATAGAAAACGGATTCAATGGTTTGATTACCGGAACGATGAAACTAATGGATTATGCGTCTGTATCAGGGATTCTTCCGCGTGGAGGAACGATCTTAGGAACGACTAACCGTGATAACCCCTTCCACTTTGCCGTGGAAGAAAACGGCAAATATGTTTTTTATGATAAGCGCGAAGAAGTTGTAAAAAACCTGCGTGACAGGAATATTGAAGCGCTTGTGGTTATTGGCGGGGACGGCAGCCTCAATATCGCAGCCAAGCTTGCTGCGGAATGCGATGTTAAAGTGGTGGGAGTGCCCAAGACGATTGACAATGATTTGCAGTGTACGGAGCGCACATTCGGCTTTGACACGGCGATGGCAATGGCGACAGAAGCATTGGACAGGCTGCACACAACGGCAGAATCACATCACCGCGTAATGGCGCTTGAAGTTATGGGCCGTTATGCCGGGTGGATTGCCCTGCATTCAGGAATTGCGGGCGGTGCGGATGTAATTTTGCTGCCGGAAATCCCTTACGATATAAATTCTGTGCTGAGAAAGATTGAGGAGCGCAGAAAAAGCGGTAAAAAGTTCAGTATTATTGTTGTGGCTGAAGGTGCGAAACCGATTGGAGGTGAGCTGTCCGTAGCCAGAGTAGTTGAAGGAAGTTTTGAACCTCTCCGCCTTGGCGGGGCTGGCGAAAAACTCGTACGTGAAATTGAAAATCGGACAGGAATTGAATCGCGGTGTACAGTATTAGGTTATTTACAGCGCGGCGGATCGCCTACAGCGTTTGACAGGGTGCTTTCCACCCGCTACGGTGTAGCAGCAGCCGAGGCTTGCATACGCAAGGAATACAACGTAATGGTGTCACTGCAAGGCGACAAAATTGTAACGGAACCTATTGCTAAGGTCGCCGCACAACCACGGTTAGTCCCGTTAGACAGTGAAATTATACGCACAGGAAGGCAAATGGGTTTGTGCTTCGGTGACTGAAGCCTCGTGAAACGGATTTTTCAGCAGCAACGATATACAGAAGGCAGCGGTTATGGACGCCGCTGCCTTTACTTTTGCCTGTTTAAGGTTATTTTAATGTTTAAGTATTATATTTTTAGTTGGCGGATTGCCGGAATAATAGTATAATTAAAATATTATATACTAAAGCCCTTGTGGCGGAAGGCAGATGAACATGGACAACAATTTAATTGCAGTAATTATAGGCATTGTGGAAGGCGTTACCGAATTTTTGCCGGTATCGTCAACCGGGCATATGATAATAGTTGGCAATATGCTTGGCTTTGACGGCCCTGTTGCCGATTTGTTTGATGTATTTATTCAGCTTGGCGCAATACTTTCGGTGGTTTTTATTTACAAAGAACGCTTTGCCCGCTTTTTTACAAAAGAAGGCTGGCAGCCTGATAAGGGGCTCAGCGTATGGCATGTGGCAGCCGGAATCGTGCCCGTAATGGGCGTTGCTTATCTGGGGTACAGTTATATTAAAACTTACCTTTTCTCGCCGTTTACGGTAGCTGTAGGGCTTGTTCTGGGCGCTTTCTGGATGATGTTTGCCGAATATAAAACCAAAAACAAACATCAGGAGCTTGAAAACGATATTGATAAACTTACATTAAAACAGGCTGCTGTTGTCGGCGCTTTTCAGCTTCTTTCCTTGTGGCCCGGATTTTCGCGCAGCGGCAGCACCATTGCCGGTGTTGTTGGACTTTTCGCCGCAGGCTGCCAGCAGGCTGGCGGCACCCACAGCACCTGCACCCTTCAGGAAGGTGCGGCGATCAAAATTGAAGCTCATTGGATGATCCTCCCAGATCTTGCGCGGACAGAGCCGCGCGTTTTTCCTTTTCCTAAATGCAGTGAGGCTGTCTGCCTTTCCAAAAAGTGCACAGGAAAGACAAAAGTCGCACCACTGTATATTTTAGCACTTTACTGGAAAGAAGTCAATCCGCAACAGCATAGAATTGGAAACAAAACGGTGACAAACACTTTCGTGGGAAAAGAACATGGAAAAAATTACTATAAAATGGAAAGAACTGTATATCTGCGAAGAACAGATAAAAGGGTTGGAGCGTCCACACTGCACGCACAAAACAGCTATCTTTTTTCACAAAAACATGATACAATAAAATGTATCTGTATCAATAAGGAGCGCACCATGAAGAAACTGACCTCGATGTACAAACGCTACATGTTCCACCCCATTTTATATAAGACCGTGACCCGCACCTCCATTGTGGCCGTGCTGATGCTGCTGTGGCAGCGCTATGTCAGCGATGGCACGTTTACCATCTGGGAGGCCCCGGGCTTTCTGTGCGGCGTGGTGCTGCTCATCTGGGCTTGGGTGGACTACCTGCGGCTGGATGGCGTGACCATCCACCATCTGCTGGAGGAATTCAAGGGGATGGGCAAGCGGCAGAAAAAGATCCATTCCACCCGCTCCATCATCGACTATGCGGATGAGAAGATCGTCTCCTTTGAGGAGCTGGAACCCGAGGAGCGCACCTATTGCAGCCTGCTCTCCAATCTGGTGCTGGTCGCTGCTGCGCTGATCGCCAGCGCACTGTAAGGGGGCCGCGGCATGGAACAAGAGCACAAACAGCTGGTTATAGGCATTCTGGCCCATGTGGACAGCGGCAAAACCACCCTTTCCGAGGCCCTGCTCTACGGCACCGGCACCATCCGCAAGCTGGGCCGGGTGGACCATAAGGATGCCTTTCTGGACACCGACGCGCTGGAAAAGGCGCGCGGCATTACCATTTTCTCCAAGCAGGCTCTCTTCACG
>ENA-OPAP01000416-OPAP01000416.1-human-gut-metagenome-genome-assembly--contig:-NODE-416-length-28468-cov-9.928061_pt1 | contig 28468 bp, 30 predicted proteins | sample MGYA00241059_ERZ501434 | MGnify/ENA primary metagenome ERZ501434 (study PRJEB25962, sample SAMEA1967055) | human gut metagenome | biome: human gut; feature: human-associated habitat; material: faeces...
TCGGCCAGATACTGGCCCACATCGCAGATGTAATCCTTGAAGATGGCGGCATACTTTTCGAGCCATGCCCACATCTCATCCACGCTGATGGGAGCTGCGTTGTAGCTGCCCTCCATGACCAGATTCTTGGAATCCACCATGGTGACGAGACGCTTCTTCACAGCGTCGTCCAGATGCAGCAGGTCGCCCATGCGCAGGGTCTTCTTCATGTACTTGTCGCCGTAAGCGTAGGCAATGCCGCGCTTGGTGGAGCCGAACTGTGCGCCGGTCTTGGACAGACGTGCTTCTTCCAGACCGTCCTGCTCCACATGGTAGGGCATGGTGATGGTTGCACGGTCGGAGATCTTCAGGTTTGCCGGGCTGATCTCAACGCCCTGCTCCCGCAGCTTGTTGATCTCGCCGTCCAGATGATGCGGGTCGATGACCATGCCGTTGCCCATAACGCAGACCACGTTCGGACGCAGGATGCCGGAGGGCAGCAGATTCAGCACGAACTTGCCGCGCTCGTTCTTGACCGTGTGACCGGCGTTGTTGCCGCCCTGATAACGTGCAACGATGTCATACTCCTGGCTGATGAGGTCGACCATGCGGCCCTTGCCTTCATCGCCCCAGTTGATACCCGTAATTGCAGTAAGCATAATAAATGACCTCTTTATCATTTTTTCAAAAGACAGCCTTTTCCGTGCACCTTGCCCGGGATACGCCACCTTGGGAAAACACATCAGCAGGCATACACAAAGCACATACCAATGCAAGTATAGTATAGCACAGATCGCCGTGCAAAAAAAGAGGAAAACACAGCTTTTGGCTGCGTTTTCCTCCAAAAAAGTGTGCGCAAAATTGTGCGTTCAGCTGCGGGGGTTCTCAAGGTCGGCACGGCGGATCACCTTGTGGATAGTGCCGTCCGGCTCCTGAATGGAGGTGTTGGCCAGCTGCGCGCGCAGGCTGGCCTTCATGTCGTCGATGTATTCGCGGCGCAGAGCCTGCTGCTCTGCCTTTTCGGCCTCGGTCAGGCCGGTGGTCTTGCTCTTTTTTGCCAGCTCGTTGATGCGGGCGATCTTTTCCTGTGTCATGGTGCCTCCTGTATTTTCAAGCGGAATATGTTATAATAAGAAGGTAACCCCTCTCAGTCATTGCTGTGCAATGCCAGCTCCCCCGAAAGGGCGAGCTTTTTAAGGAATTTTCTCAATCAGTATAGCAAAGGATGATAAAAATGGCAACTCAATTGAATTTTGCACAGCAGATGGATGCCGTGCTCAAAACGCTGGACGGCACCCGGCCGCGCCTTTTGCTCCACGCCTGCTGCGGCCCCTGCTCCAGCGCAGTGCTGGAACAGCTGTGCCAGTATTTTGAGATCACAGTGCTTTACTATAACCCCAACACATGGCCTGCAGAGGAATACTACCGCCGCGGCGAAGAGCTGAAGAAGTTCGTGGCAGCAGCCCATCCTTTGGGCGTGACCGTGGTGGAGGACCACTACGACCCGCAGGAGTTCTACTCTGCTGTCACCGGCCTTGAAAACGAGCCGGAGCGGGGCAGCCGGTGTACGATCTGCTACCGGCTGCGGATGCGCCGGGCGGCGCAATACGCCAGTGAGAACGGCTTCGACTGGTTCACCACCACACTGTCCATCAGCCCGCATAAAGATGCCAAGCGCATCAATGCCATCGGGCAGGAGCTGGAAGCCGAGTTCGGCGTAAAGCATCTGCCTTCGGACTTCAAAAAGCACAACGGCTATCTGCGCAGCCTGCAGCTTTCGGAGGAATACGGCCTGTACCGGCAGGATTACTGCGGGTGCGAGTTCAGCGCGAAGGCCAGAGGAATCGAGAAATAACCCTCTCAGTCATTGCTGCGCAATGCCAGCTCCCCCGAGAGGGTTTATTCCTCCGGCAATCTAGCTACCAGCAGGGTGAAAATAATCAGCCCCACGCAGGGCACGATGTTGGAAGCCATACCGGCGGCAAGGCCAGCCTTTTCGGCTACGATGCCAATGATCCACGGCATGAGGATGGCACCGCTGGATGCCACCGGCAGCATGATGCCCATGCTGGTCACGCTGGTCATGCGGCCCGCGCTGGCCACAGCGGTGGGGTTCAGGCCCGCCATGGAGAACGCAAACGCAAACAGCAGCACGATGGCCATGCCCTGCGTGTGGGCCATGACCAGCAGCACATAAAAGATCGTACACAGCACGCTCATGCCCACCATGGCCTTGCGCGGGTTCTTGAACGGGAACACGAATGCGATCAGCAGACGGGCCACCAGCGTGGCACCCCACATGACCGTGACGGTGTAAGCCGCCAGTGTGCCCACAATGATGCCGCTGCCCTTGAAGTAAGTGACCATCCAGCCGTTGACGCTCTGCTCTGCAGCGTTCTGGAAGAACAAAAGGCCTGTCAGCATCCAGAACCGTGCCGAACGCAGAAAGCTCCAGTCAATGGCCTGCTTTTCCTTGGCATTCTTGGCCCTGCCGCCGCCCAGCGGGGTAAAGGCATATACCAGCCACAGCACAAGTCCCAGTGCCGCCAGCAGGAACACCGCCAGCTCAGTGCTCACCTTCGCCGCTGCCGCAATGAGGAAGGGGCACAGCAGCGCACCGCAGGCGTAGCAGCTGTGCATCAGGTTCATGCCGCGGGTGCGGTCGGCAGAGTGATCGCTGACCAGAATGGTGCAGGTGTTGATAACACTGCCCTTGGCAATGCCCACCACAAAGAAAGCCACTGCCAGCAGGATCTCTACACCGGTCAGGCCCATGATGCCGTAGCCCACCGCATAGCCGATGGTGAGCAGCAGCACACTGGGCTTCATGCCCAGTACACTGGGCAGCATACCGATGAGCAGGCCTGCCAGCAGATTACCCACACTCATAAGTGAGAGCAGGGTGCCGGTCGTGCCGTAGGCAAAGCCGTAGCGCTCCTGCAGCAGGCTGACCACCACGCCCGCACTGATGGCACAGATGCCACTGAAGAAGAAAGTAAGAAAGCCTGTATTCCGCAGGCGTGCAGACTGTTGTTCCATAATCGTCCTCTTTCTGTGAAAATATCCTCCTTCTATTTAACCATAATTCCGCATCATTGCAACCGGATTTTCTTACAAGAAGTTGCAAAAAGCCCGCCGGGCATCGCTGCACGGCGGGCTTTGGTTTACAGTTTACTCTGCCTTGGTCTCGGGCTTTGCCTCAGCCTTGGCTTCCGGCTTTGCTGCGGGGGCAGCAGCGGGAGCGGCGGGCTTCACCACGGGCTTCGGGGGATTGGGGTCATCCTTCAGCGGGAAGAGTATGATGTGCTTGGGGCACTTCTGGGCACACATGCCGCAGCCCTTGCACTTGTCATAGTCGATGCGGGCCACGCCGTCCACCACGTGGATAGCGTCGAACTTACAGGTGCGCTCGCACATACCGCAGGCAATGCAGGAGGTGGTGCAGGCCTTCATGGCCACAGGACCCTTGTCCTTGTTGGAGCACATGACCACCGGCTTGCGCGGGCCGCCCACGTCGATCATGATGACCTGCTTGGGGCAGATGTTTGCGCAGGCACCGCAGCCGGTGCACTTGTCCTTGTCCACCTTGGCAACACCGTCCACAATGTGGATGGCATCGAACTTACACACCTTGGTGCAGTCGCCCAGACCAACGCAGGCAAAGGAGCAGGTCTTGGGGCCGCCGTACAGTGCAGCAGCGGCTGCACAGGTCTGGATGCCCTTGTAATCATAAGCAGGCTTGCAGTGCTCGGAATTGCCCTGACACTGGACAACAGCCTTCTTTTCCACAGCGCTGGCCGTGCCGCCCATGATCTTGGCAATGGCAGCGGCAGCCTTAGGGCCGCCGGGTGCGCACTTGTCGCAGGGCACGCCGTCCATGACCACAGCCTTTGCGTAGTCCGCACAGCCTGCGTAGCCGCAGCCGCCGCAGTTTGCACCGGCAAGGCAGTTGGTAACTTCTTCAATGCGGGGGTCTTCCTCCACCGCCATGAACTTGGACGCTGCGACCAGAACGATCGCGCCGACTGCGCCCACGATGGTACACAGGATAACAGCAGATACAATATTCATAATCCTGTTCCTCCCTTACAGCGTGACATTGAACAGGTTTTCGACGATGCCGCCGAAGCCCATGAAGGACAGGCTGGTGATTGCTGCTGCGATCAGGGTGATGGGCAGGCCCTTGAAGGGTGCCGGGGGATCGCAGGCTTCCACGCGCTTGCGCACGCCGCTGAACATGACCATGGCCAGCATGAAGCCGCAGCCTGCGCCGATGGCACACACCAGAGCCTCAATGTAAGCAACACCGAAGCCCATAGCAGCCACATCTGCGCCGTAGTCGCCCACGACCAGAATGGTGACCGCCAGAACACAGCAGTTGGTGGTGATCAGGGGCAGATAAACGCCCAGAGAGTTATACAGTGCAACCACGTACTTCTTGAGGAAGATCTCGATGAACTGCACCAGAACAGCAATGACCAGAATGAACACGATGGTCTGCAGGTAGCTCAGACCAGCCGGGTCCAGAATGAAGATCTGGATGGGGAAGGTAACGGCCGTTGCCATGAACATGACGAAGATGACGGCGCCGGACATACCAACCGCAGAATCCAGCTTTTTGGAAACGCCCAGGAACGGGCAGATACCGTAGAACTTCACCAGCACGTAGTTGTTGACCAGAATCATGCTGAAGAAGATCGCAGCGAGTTTTACTAACATCTTATTCTGCCTCCTTCTTCAGGTTATCAAGGTCGCAGCAGCTCTTGCGCTCGATGCGGGCATCCAGCTTGCCTTCCAGCCACACACAGCCGGCCATCAACAGGCCAAAGCAGAAGAATGCGCCGGGAGCCTGCGTCATGATGGAGACCTTGGCAACGCTTTCCGGGATCACCTGGAAGCCCAGCCATGTGCCGCTGCCCAGGATCTCACGGATGGATGCCATCAGGGTAGCGGTGAGGGTGTAGCCAACGCCCATGCCCACGCCGTCCAGTGCGGAGTCCACGATGCTGTTCTTGCAGGCGAACATCTCGGCACGGCCCAGAATGATACAGTTGACAACGATCAGAGGCAGGAACACACCCAGAGCGTTGTACAGGCTTTCCATGTAAGCCTGCATGAACATCTGAACGATGGTCACGAAGCTTGCGATAATGACGATGTAGCAGGGCAGATGCACCTTGCCGGGGATCACCTTGCGCAGCAGGGAGATCATGATATTGGAGCACACCAGCACGAAGGTGAAGGCGGCACCCATGCCCAGAGCGCTGGAAACTGCAGTGGTAACTGCCAGAATGGAGCAGGTACCCAGAACCAGACGCAGAACGGGGTTTTCTTTGATAATGCCGTTGGTAAGGATGCTTACCTTGGACTTATTTTCTTGTGCCATTTCTTACCAACCTCCTTTACGCCAGCTCGTTGTAGCAGTTGACACAGTCATTGATGGCAGCAAACAGTGCGGTGGAGGAGATGGTTGCGCCGCTGTAGGCGTCGTAATCCTGATTCATCACAATGTTCTGGGTGCCGTCCATGCCGTCGAACTGCGCCAGGAAGTCGTCACTGCTCACGTTGGAGCCGATGCCCTTGGTCTGGGTGGAAGCGTCCACCCAGATGCCGGTCTCGGCGCCGTTGGCATCAAAGCCCATGATAACGGTCAGGATACCGCCGTCAAAGCCCTTTTCCTCGGCCTTGATCGCAGTGCTGCCGTCCGGAGCCTTGACCACGCCGGTGATGCCGGCGGTGGTGTAATCGGTCACTTCTTCCAGCTCGCTGGCATCCGAAACGGAGGGCAGCACGCCGACATAAGCGGCCAGAGTGGTGCGCTTGGTGTTCTCGGCAATGACCGGGGCGGTCATACCGTTCACCAGTGCCAGCAGCAGGCTGGCGATCAGGGAGATAACGCTCAGCACAACAATGGGCTTGATGGTGCTCTCCCAGTTGGAAGACTTACTCATTTGCCAGCACCCTCCTTTGCTTTCTTTGCAGGCTTGATGTAGCCATACGGGGTCTGACGGGTCAGATCATTGATGTAGGGGACCCACAGGTTCATGAACAGCAGTGCGAAGGACACGCCCTCGGTGTAGCTGCCCCAGTAACGGATGGCAAAGGTGACGATGCCCAGTGCCACGCCGTACACCAGCTTGCCCTTCAGGGTGAAGGGGCTGGTAACGTAGTCGGTAGCCATGAACACGGCACCGAACAGCAGGCCGCCGCTCAGCACGGCAACCAGAGCCTCGTGCACACTGTGGGTAGCAATGAGGTAGAACACGAACATGCTGCCGACGTAAGAAGCCGGGATGGCGATGCTGATGGTCTTGGTGGCCACCAGATAAATCAGGCCCAGCACGATGGCCAGTGCGCAGGTCTCGCCCAGCACACCGCCGTGGATGCCCATGAACAGATCCAGCAGGCTCAGCTTGGACTTATCGGCCACAGCCAGCGGGGTAGCGCTGGACAGCTGATCCACCGCTGCATCCGGGAACACCCACTTGTTCATGGAACCGGCAAAGCTGATGAACAGCACGATACGGCCCACCAGAGCGGGGTTGGCAAAGTTCATGCCGATGCCGCCGAACAGCTGCTTGACGATGACGATGGCCACCAGATCACCGATGATGAGCTGGCCGATGGGCATGCCCACGGGCACGTTCATGGCCAGAATGATGCCGGTGACGACGGCGGACAGGTCGCTGATGGGGTTGGGCTTCTTGAGCAGCTTGCAGTACAGCCACTCAAAAGCTACACAGGCCACCACGGACACGGCTGTTACCAGCAGTGCACGCATACCAAAAATGATGGCAGAGGCCACCACGCAGGGGCACAGGGCGACGATCACGTTGGCCATCAGGCTCTGGGTGGTCTCTTCGCTGCGCACATGCGGGGAAGCCGAAACAATAAGCTTCGTATCCATTACTTATTGCCTCCTTTTTTGATTTCACCAAGGTAGAACGCCTTTGCCAGACTCATCATCTGGGTAACAGGGCGCTTTGCCGGGCAGACAAAAGAGCAGCTGCCGCAGTTGAAGCAGTAGTCTGCATGCAGCTTGCCCAGCTCCTGCACATCGCGTGCAGCGTATGCCTGATTGACCTCCACAGGCTCCAGACCCATGGGGCAGTACTCCACGCAGCGGCCGCAGCGGATGCAGGGATTCACCGGTGCAGGCTCTGCAGCGGCCTTGCTCAGGAAGATCAGGCCGGAGGTGGTCTTGGTGGTGGGGTAGCTCAGGTTCTCCACAGCGGGGCCCATCATGGCACCGCCGGCAACCACTTTGCCCAGCTCGCCCTTGACGCCCGCAAAATCAATGATGTCCTGATAGGCAGTGCCCACGGGGACAACGATGTTCTGGGGCTTTGCGCAGGCGTCGCCGTCCACGGTGATGGTGCGCTCGACCACCGGCATACCGGTCGCCAGATACTTGCCAAGGGTGGAGACGCTGGTCACGTTCATGACGATGGCGCCGGCATCTGCGGGCAGACCGCCGTGGGGCACTTCGCGGCCCAGACACTTTTCAATAAGGATCAGCTCTGCGCCGGTGCCGTAGACACTGGGCAGGGGCTTGACCTCGATGGTGCTGTCGCCATTGGTCTTTTTGCACAGCAGGTCGATGCACTCGGGCTTGTTGTTCTCAATGCCGATGACGCACTTCGGGATGCCGGTGTACTGCAACACGGCCTTGATGCCGCGGATGATATCATCGCTGCAGTTCAGCATCTCCTGCGTATCGCTGGTCAGCCACACTTCACACTCGGAAGCGTTGATCAGCAGGGTATCCACCTGCTGCTTGGGCTGCAGCTTTACGTCGGTCGGGAAGCCTGCGCCGCCCAGACCGACCAGGCCGCACTCACGCACAGCCTTGAGGAAACTGGCCTTATCGGTCACTTCCGGTGCCTTGACAGCCGGGTCCACGGTCTGTTTGCCATCGGTCTTGATGACGACAGAGTCGCACATGCGGCCATTGGACAGACGGAAGGGCTCCACCGCGGCAACCGTGCCGGAAACACTGGAGTGGATGTTTGCAGAGACGAAGCCGCCAGCCTCGCCGATCTTTGTGCCAACGAACACCTCGTCGCCCTTTTTGACCAGAGCTTTGGCGGGAGCGCCGATATGCTGGCTCATGAGGATGCGTACCTGCGCGGGCAGAGGCATCGGGATCGGTTTGCTTGCAGCAGTTGCCTTGTCATGCGGCGTATGCGCGCCAAGCGCCGCACGTTTCAGCTTGTTCAACATGGAATTCAAATCCCCCATTCTGCTTGAATTGCCGCCCCCACGCCCATGCAGGCGCACTGGTACAGGGACAGCAGCTGCTTAACATGTTTATTGTATCATTTTGGCGTGGGAAGTCAACGACAATGGCACAAAAATGATGTATTTTCCTGAACTTTCTTTTCATTTTTTCGTGGTTATATACAACTAACCACCGTATTTTTCTTCCAGCATCCGGTGTTTGCCTTTGCAGACGAAATATGGTATACTATTGTCAACATTCACTTGCGGAACGTCCCCCGCTCCGCGCAAGACTTTTCCAAGGAGGCTTCAAACCATGAAAGTTCTCAAAGTGCTGCTCGCATTGCTCACCACGCTGGCCGTTGCCCTGACCGCCGCCCTGCTGCTTGTTCAGGATAAAAACGCGCCCCGCTATATCCAGATCTACGAAAACGAGCAGTAACACCCGTCTTGCACAAACACATCCCCCAGCCTGAGCGGCACGCCGCCGCCCGGGCTAGGGGATGTGTTGTTTTTACAGCATAGGACCAACACAAAAACGCCGCTGACTTTTTGCCAGCGGCGTTTGCTCAAATTTTAGGATTACTTGAGAACGATATTATATGCGATCACTGCCGTTGCACCACTCTTTTCAGCCCAGACAACCGCCAGATAGCCGTCGTCTGCGTTGACCATCGGAGCCCAGGTGTTCACTTCCGTAATACCCTCGCCGGTTTTCTGCTTGCTGTGCTCCATTGCGTTCTTGATCATATCCGGTGTTGCAGTAACGCCCTTTGCAAAGCCTACTGCCATCTCCGACTTGATCATATCGACCTTTTTGCCTTCGATCGTAAGCAGAGACAGCTTACGTATTGCTTCCTGTTCGGCAGCCGCACCTGCTGCTTCCGTCGTCTCATTCTGGACTACCAGATAATCGACCATAGCCTTTGCATAATCGGCCAGAATCGCTTCTGCCTCTGTAGAGCGTTTCAGTTCTGTCTCCTTGCCTGCCGTCTTACGGTCCGTGTTGACCAGCGCCGCAAGCGCCGTTGCCTGCTTGTCATTCAGGGTCGCGCCAGCCGGTGCACTGTAGCAGCCCACCATAGCCAGAGCCATTACAGCAACCAGAGCAATTGCTGCCAGTTTCTTGAACAGTTTCATTTTACATTCCTCCTATAGTCAGAGTTTTTTCACACCCAAGCGGAACCCCTCCGGCTTGGATGCACTAAGTTTACCCCCCCCCGTACCCTTTTGTCAATTCGCGGATAACACAAAAATAATGTGTATTTTTTTGCAGCCCTGCGTGATGGCCCACCGGAGTGGTTTTTGTGCTTTTTTATGGCACACAAAAAACACCGCCGGGTCTCCCTCAGCGGTGTTTTTAGAATTCCTATTTGTTCCCACGCACTTGCAACAGGATAATATATTCTGTATCTCCAATTTTTCCAAAGGCAAGGCCAATATCAACGGTACTGCTTGTATTGATTCCATCTACGCCGATAAATCTTCGATTTCTTGCCATAGAATCTATGATGTAATCGCCGCGCTTATCGGCAGGCACTGCACTGCGATAAGCCGGATTTTCCGAAAGGTTCAACATATAGCTATCCGTTTTTGTATTGATTTGTGCTGCAGTGACAGCTTCCGCACTGGTCAGGAGTTCCATCACACTTACACTTTTCTCTTTTTCATAATTTTTCTGAGCTGTTGCCAGAAGTGCTTCCGCTTTTTTATCCATTTCCCCTGTTTCATTGCAGGTCAGGTCACGGCCCTGTGATATCATTGCGTCATTCAGGAACCGTACAACGTCCTGCTTCGTCAGCTTGGAGGCCGGTGATGATTCACTGCAGCCCACCATGGCCAGCACTATCACTGCTGCCAGTGCTGCTGCCATGATCTTTTTGAACATCTTCATTTTGTATTCCTCCTGAATATCAGAGTTTACTCACACCCAAGCGGAACCCCTCCGGCTTGGATGAGTTAAGTTTACCCCCCTTCGTACCATTTTGTCAATGCGTGGATAATACAAAAAATGGCATGTATTTTTTTTGCAGCCCTGCGTGATGGCCCACCGGAGTGGTTTTTGTGCTTTTTTATGGCATACAAAAAACACCGCCGGGTCTCCCTCAGCGGTGTTTTCAGGCAAAATATTCCTTTTAGTAATCTTTTTCGCAGCCCAGCAGGTATTTCATGTGCTCAAAGGTGCGGTCATGCCCGAGGTCGCGCACCATCTTCAGCAGCTCTTCCAGCAGGGCACGGGTCTCCGGGTGGAGCAGGTAGTGGGTCTTGCTGCGCTCGTAGTATTCCCACGGGGAAGCATCGGTGTACTTGTCGCCCAGATAGATCTGGCTTGCGGCCACGCGGTCGCACACCATTTCGCACACATAGCGCAGGGGCATCTTCATGCCGTCAAGGCCCGCCTTCCGGGTGCTGTAATCGATCCAGTATTCCAGATGGTGCTTGTTGCGGCCCTTGTGGTGCAGCCACGCGGAGGAATAGCCCCGCGCCAGACGTTCCGCTTCGTTGGGGCTGTGGTCACCCTGATAATAGATGCAGCCTGGAATGAACTCGGTAGGGCTGTACTTGCTCAGGTCGTGGGCAAGGCCCTGCTCGTAGAGCCCGCAGGCAAAGCAGTATTTCATCACCAGCAGCTTGTGCCGGGTGATGGTTTCAAAATGGCCCTTGATGTTCATGCTGTTATTTCCTCCACTGCACCGTGATACGTCCCTCTTTCAGCCCGCGCAGATCATTGCTTTCGGAAAAATCCTCCCGGTCCATGGTCAGGTTGGGGTTGTAGTAGGGGTCGTGCAGGATGTTCGCCTTGCCGTGCACGGTATACAGCCGCTGCTGCTCGGCGGCAAAGCGCCGGGCCTTCACCGGGTCTTTTTCGTCGCCGCCGCGGCTCTTGCTCTCGTAATGGGTCAGCTGAGCATAGGGTGTCCACGCAATGCGGTATCCTGCATCCCGCACCCGCAGGCAGAAATCCACATCGTTGAAGGCCACCGCAAAGGCTTCGTCCAGACCGCCCACTTCGTCCCACACGCTGGTCTTTACCAGCAGGCAGGCACCGGTGACGGCGGAAAAGTCCTGCACCGTGGCAGCGCGGAACATGTAGCCGCTGCCGCCCGCCTTGCGGTATTTGTGGCTGTGGCCCGCGTAGCCGCCAAGGCCGGTCACGACGCCCGCATGCTGCAACGTCTCGTCCGGGTAGAGCAGCTCTGCGCCGCAGATGGCCGCGCCGCCGGGGTGGGCGCACTGCCGCAGCAGCTCGGTGAGCCAGTCGGCATTGCGCACCTCCACGTCGTTGTTCAGCAGCAGCAGGTAATCCCCGCTGGCGTACTGCCGGCCAAAGTTGTTGATGCCGGAAAAGTTGAAGCCCTTCTGCGGGTAGTTGACCACCTGCAGGCCGTCGTAGCGCTGCCGGGCTTCCTTATAATAGGTAAAGGTCGCCGGGTCGGTGGAGTTGTTCTCGATGACGATGACCTCAAAGTTCTCCCAGCCGGTTTTGGTCCAGATGCTGTGCAGGCACTTTTCCAGATCGTCGGTGTGGTCCTTGTTCGGGATGAGGATGCTTACCTTCGGATCGCCCACGATGTCCCACTTCACCCGGTAGGTACTGGGAAACAGGCCGTCCTCCACGGTGCCGGTGCGCCCGGTGCGGGCCAGATGGTCGGCCAGCGCCTTTTTGGCTGCTGCCGCCACATAGGGCTTGGCATCGGTGCCGCCGGAGGTGGAGCCTGCGTGCACCCGCCAGTAGTACAGCACCTGCGGTACATGGGCCGCGCCGCTGGTCTTTTCCACAAGGCGCAGGAACAGGTCGTGGTCCTGACTGCCGTCGCACTCCGGCCGCTCCCCGCCGATCTCATCCCACAGCGCCTTTTGGAACACCGCCAAGTGGCAGATGTAGTTGCAGCACAGCAGGTAGTCCGGGGCGTAATCCGGCTTGAAGTGGGCCACCATGGGCCGCTGAATGCTCTTGGAAAAGAGTGCTTCATCGCTGTAGAGGAAGCCGTCCGGCTCGCCCTGCGCCCGCAGCTGCAGAATGGCTTTGCCCATGGTGTACATGGCGTGGGGCGCAAGGATATCATCGTGGTCGGCAAGGGCCAGATATTCCCCTGTGGCAAGCTCTGCCGCAGCATTGGTGTTGGCCGCAATGCCTTTGTTTTCGATCTTTTTGTATACGATGCGTTGATTCTTTGTCTGATATTCCTCCACGATGCGCTTCACATCGGCATGTTCTGCATCGGAAGCATCCGCAAGGCAGAGCTGACCGTTGGGGGCCGTCTGGTTCACAAAGGAATCCAGAAATTCCCGCAGGTATTTTTCCGGCGTATTATACAGCGGGGTCAGGATGCTGATGGTGGGCAGGCCGCAGTCTGCCGCCGTTTTGCCGGCCATTTCAGCCCGCTGGGCTTCCAGCACCTTTTTGGCGGGCAGATAGCGGGCACGCTTGCCAAAGCAGCGGCGCTTGACAAAGCCCGCGCCCCGTTTGAGCATGGCGGGCAGGCCCTCGTCCTTCGTCAGCTGCACCGCATAGCCTGCCAGTTCTCTGGCACGTTTCAGTCGTACATTCATATCAGGCCTCGCCGCGCTGCGTTGCCTTGTAGGCCGCGCAGACCGTTGCCGTATCGCCATTCATTTTCAGGTGGCCGTGGCTCAGCCATGCCACCTTGCTGCACATGCGCTCGATCTGCTCAATGGAGTGAGACACCAGAATGACCGTGGTGCCGCCCGCCATCAGCTCCTGCATCCGCTTTTCGCACTTCTGCTGGAACAGGAAATCGCCCACCGAAAGCACCTCGTCCGCAATGAGGATATCGGGCTTGGTGATGGTGGCAATGGCAAAGCCGATGCGGGCCACCATGCCGGAGGAGTAGTTCTTGAGCGGCACATCCAGAAAGTTCTGCAGCTCGCTGAACTCCACGATCTCATCAAACTTTTCGTCCAGATACTTGGGCGAGAAGCCCAGCACCGTGCCGTTCAGATAGATGTTCTCGCGGGCAGTCAGGTCCATATCAAAGCCCGCGCCCAGCTCGATGAGCGGGGCGATGGAGCCGCGGACCGTCACCTTGCCCTTGCTGGGCTTGTACACGCCCGCAATGGTCTTGAGCAGGGTGGACTTGCCCGAGCCGTTCAGACCCACAAGGCCGTAGAAATCGCCGGGCATGATGTCCAGACTCACGTCCTTGAGGGCGTAGAATTCATCGTACTGCAGGCGGCCCTGCACCATGGCAAGGAAGTATTCCTTCAGGCTCTCATGCTTTTCCTTGGAGAGGTTGAAGCACATGGAAACATTGTCCACTTTGATGATCGGTTCCATTGTTCTTCCTCCTTAAATATGCAGCACAAAGCGGTCCTGCGTTTTGCGGAACACCCACACGCCCACCAGCATGGAGAGCACGGCGCAGCAGCCGCACACCGCGAACATGTTGAAATCCAGCGGGATGCCCCACATCACGGTACGGCGGAAGCCTGTGATGTACCAGTACATGGGGTTCAGCTTGATGATCTGCTGCATGTTGAACCCGCCGATGGAAAAGGTCATCTGGGTGGGGTCGTAGAAGATGGCGGAAAAATACAGCAATGCGGTGATGAACACGCTCCAGATGTGCATGATATCCCGGAAGAACACGGTAGCCGCTGCCAGAAGCAGGCCCACGCCCAGACTGAAGAAGAACAGCGTCACCAGCGGGTAGACCGCCTCGATGAGGGTCAGGTGGAAGGGTGCACCGGTGAAGATCATGACCAGCAGCAGTGCAACAAAGCTGAACACACAGTTCACCATGGCAAAGCAGCACTTTTCCAGCGGGAAGATATACTTGGGGATATACACCTTTTTGAGCAGGGGCGCAGCGCCCAGCACACTGCTCATGCCGGTGGAGGTGGCCTCGTTGAAGAAGTTGAACAGCAGCTGGCCGCACATCAGGAACACGGCAAAGTTGTCGATGCCGCTGCCGCGCATGTCCATCAGACTGCTGAACACGGCCCAGTACACAAGGCACATGAGCAGCGGGTTCAGAACGCTCCACACCACGCCCAGCACGCTGCGGCGGTATTTGAGCTTGAAGTCACGGCTGACGAGGTTCCACAGCAGATAGCGGTAGCACCAGAAGCCGTTCCACATTGCTTTGAATTTTGCCACAGGCGATCACCACTTTTCAAAATATTCAAACTTCTGTGCGGCAAAGGGCTCGTGCAGCTTGTCCTTTGCGCTGGTCTTGTGCTCGCAGCCGCAGTCCGGCCACTGCACGTTCACGGTGGGGTCATCGTAAGGGATGCCGCCCTCGCTGGTGGGATCGTACACATCGGTGCACTTGTAGCAGAACTCTGCCACATCGCTCAGCACCAGAAAACCGTGTGCAAAGCCCTCCGGGATGTAGAACATCTTCTTGTTCTCCTCGGAAAGGGTCACGCCCACCCACTTACCGAAGGTGGCGCTATGCGGGCGGCAGTCCACGGCCACATCAAACACCTCGCCCTTGGTCACGCGCACCAGCTTGCCCTGCGTGTGCTCCTTCTGGAAGTGCAGGCCGCGCAGCACGCCGCGGGTGGAGCGGCTCTGGTTGTCCTGCACGAATTCCTTATCGATGCCGGCTTCGGCAAACTGATCCTTCTGATAGGTCTCCATAAAATAACCGCGGTCGTCGCCGAACACCTGCGGCTCAATGACCACAACACCGGGGATCTCGGTCTGAGTAAACGTAAACTTGCCCATATTTTGTACCTCTCTTTTGTGAAGCATGTTTGTTTTATCTGGAAAAGTCTGTTCGACGCAGGCTTTTGCGCTTATTTGCCGCGGCGGGTCTGTCCCTGTTCCGTGCGCGTTCTGCGGCGTTTCTTCCGCCAGGTGATGAACCGCACCACCAGAAAAGTCACCAGCGCTGCCGCTGCGGTGGACCCCAGCGAGATGCCCAGCAGCCAGAATGCATGGCTTTGGGGCTTTACCGCCTTGGCCGCTTCCAACTCCTGACCGGTGCTGTTCTCCAGCAGTTCAGGCAGGCCGGAAATTTCCGCATCCACACGCACGCTGGTGCTCTCCTGCTTTTCGCCGCCGTGGACGGTGTACACAGCGTACACCTCCGGGTCGGAGCCAAGGACATAGCTTTCCGGCAGTTCCAGCGTCACCTCCACATCGTCGGCAGTCAGGCCGTTGGCCAGCAGCAGCCGCACGCCGGGGTCGGAGACGGTCACGGTGCCAAGGCTCCCGCCGCCGCCCACCACGCTCAGCGGTGCTGTGATGCCCTGCGCGGGCAGGTCGGTGTAGCCGGTAAAGGTGCTGAACGCATAATCCAGCAGGGTGCGCATATCGTTGTATTTATCAGTGCTCAGCTCGCTCTGCATGGTCACGCAGATGAGCCGGACGCCGTTCTGCTCCGCCAGACAGGCGTAGCTGTAGCGGGCCGTGTTGGTATAACCGAGCTTGGAACCCAGAATGGACGAGATGTAGTACCGGCTGGAGCCAATGCGCATTTTGTCCTGCTGGGAAAAGTAGCGGGTCACGGGCTGGATGTTGGTGGGGTCCATGGTGTACATCTCATTGCGGGTGAACACCTGCTCAAAGCCCGGCTGCTCCAGTGCCCAGCGCAGGATCTGCGCCATATCGTAGCAGCTGGTGTAGTGGTCGTCGTCACTGATGCCGTGAGGGTTTGCAAAGTGGGTGTGCGCAAGGCCCAGCTCTTCTACCCGTGCATTCATCTTTGCCACGCCGTCCGCGATGGTGCCTTCTCCCACGTATTCGGCCAACAGGTTCGCGCCGTCGTTGGCACTGGCCATCTGGGTGGCATACAGCGCATCCGTCAGGGGGACTTCTTCGCCCTCGCGCAGGGCAATGTGACTGGAATCGGTGCCCGCCAGCGAGTAAACATCCTCGTGGGTCACGGTGAGCTTTATATCATCCCAGTTTCCCTGCGCCTTTTCGCAGGCAAGGCCCAGCGTCATCACCTTGGTGATGGATGCCGGGTGCAGCTCTTCGTTCATATTCTGCTGTGCCAGCACAAGGCCGGTGTCTGCATCGATGATGCAGTAAGCGCGGGTGGCACCAAGGGCAGGGCCAGCCGCCGCTGCCCCCGGCACGAACACGCAGATCATAAGCAGCACAACGCACAGCGCCGCTGTCAGTTTTTTCATCTGGTTTTTCTCCATTGAGCGTTTTTCTGCCCGTCGTACTGCACCGGCAAAGCATCAGATAATAGTATACCACACTTTACCCCGGCTGAAAAGCCATTCAGACGTTGTTTTGCAGCAGAACGGGCTGCAGCTGCCGCCCGGCCAGCGCAGCGTCCAGTGCAGCGGGCAGACGGGCAAAGTCCGCCTTCAGGCTGTTGGGCTTGTGGGTGGGGTCATCCTGCCCGTAGGGCACAAAATAGTAGTGCTTGCGCTGGTAGAGCCGGGCCATGTTCTCCCACGATGCGCCCAGCCCGTCGTTTGTGGAAACGCCCACCACCACCGGGCATCCCACCCGCAAAAGGCTTTTTGCCGCCAGCGTTACCGGCGTATCGGAAAGCCCCGCCGCCAGCCTTGCCAGCGTGGCCCCGGTGCAGGGCGCGATCGCCAGTGCACTGGCCAGCTTTTTAGGGCCAAGCGGCTCCACGGCCTGCAACGTGTCCAACACTGCATGGCTGGTAAGGGCTTCCAGCCGTTCCTGCCAGAACTGCCCGGTGCCAAAGCGGGTATCCTGCTTTGCGGCAAAGCTCATGATGGGCAGCAGCTCCCAGCCCTGTTCTGTCAGCTGCTGCGCTGCCGCAAGCGCCGCTTCCAGTGTGCAGAAGCTGCCGCACACCGCAAATGCAATGCGTCCTTTTTTCTGCGTGCTCATGTGTGTTCCTCCCGCTCCCGCAAAATGGTCAGCACGGTGCGTGCCACCGCTTCCCCAGCCGTGTCCGGCGCACAGGCGGCGGGCAGGCTGAGCGCATGGATGGCCTTGCAGCCCAGCCGCTGCGCCGCAGCAAAGTCGGTGCCGCCGGGCTTTGATGCCAGATCCACGATCAGGCTGCCGGGCCGCAGAGCCGCCAGCACCGGCTCGGTCAGCACCGGGGCCGGGATGGTGTTCACCACCGTATCAAAGGCCGGAGCCAGCGCGGCCAGCCGGGCAAGCTCTGCACCCCGCAGACCAAGGCTCTCGGCCAGCGCACGCTGTTCGGCGCGCCGGGCACAGACAGTCACATTTGCCCCCAGTGCCGCCAGCCGCGCCCCCAGCGCCTGCCCCACCGGGCCAAAGCCCAGCAGCAGAAGGTTTGTGCCCCACAGGGTGCGGGTGCGCTCGGCCAGCAGGATGCCAATGCAGCCCTCCGCCGTAGGGATGGCATTGTACACCGTCAGCTCCGGTCGGGCAAAGTAATCCACCAGCTCCACGCCAGCTTCCTGTGCGATGGTCTTTGCCTGAACTGAGAGCCTGCCGCCCAGTGCCACCGCACCGGGCTTTGCGGCCCGCAGCAGCTCTGCCAGCGGGGTGCGGGCCGCATCCAGCGGCAGAGGCAGCAGGATATAATCTGCCAGTGCAACCTGTTCGGCTCCGCCCACCGCATAACCTGCCCGTTCCAGCACCCGGCCTGCCGCCGCCTGCCGGGCATCGGTGCCCACCACCGCAAACAGCTTTTTCGCTTCCATGCCGCATCCCCCTTTACCTGCTCGTGGGCCATCCTATGCGGGAGAAATATTTGTTGTGAAAAAACTCCTCCAGCTTTCGCCGGAGGAGTTTTTTATCACGATTATAGAATGCGCCGCCCTGACATCCGGCACATCTTTTATTTTACGAACTTTGCCACAGCACGGGCTACGATGCCGCCCAGAATGCCGGAGACAAGGAACTCGGCCACACCCTGCACGCCGACCAGCAGCACCACGAACATGAAGGGGTTCGCAGCACCCTTGACGGACACCAGGTTCTGCACGTAGTCGCAGCCATAGAAGGCCAGCACGATCCAGCCCATGAAGAACACCGTGTTCAGGAAGGGTGCGCTCATGGCACTGAGGATGTAGCTCCAGGTGCCGGGCTTGTCAAAGCGCTTCAGGCCGCTGAAGATCAGGCCGCAGCACAGGCCCATCAACACGCGCATACCCACGCACAGGATAAAGGTGTTCACAGGGCTTACCTGAAACAGCGCACCCGTCATAGCGGAAGCACCGGTGATGGCATCGTAGAAGCTCACTGCGCCGAACACACCGCCCAGCAGTGCGCCCACAGCGGGGCCCATGGTGATGGCACCCACTGCAATGGGAAGGGTCAGGAAGCTCATGTACAGCGGGCCCACAGGCACACTGCCCAGACCCACCATCTTCATGACCAGCTCAATGGCAACCAGCAGCGCCACACGGGTAAGAGTTTTTGTATTTTTCATATTCAGTTTTCCTCCTGCTGCCGTTCCGCCCTATACGTCGGATACGGCGCAAACCTGCCCGCTCTATGCGGGTTTTAAAGTAAATATTCAAACAATTTGGAGCGCGTTTTTGTCAGGGCGTGTTCCAATGGGAAAGGCTTTTTCAGTGGTCGCACGGGAAGCGGATGCCCGCATTGCGGCGGGCCACCGTGAGCACACGGCTCACCGCGATGGTGGTATCCTGCATCCGGCCGCACAGCTCCTGATCTCCGCTCTCCAGCGCACGGGCAAAGGCTTCAAACTCTGCCGCCTGCCGGGGCCTGCCGCCATTCAGGTTATAGTGCTCTTCCTTGCCCTCGTTAGGGTGGAAGGTGATGCCGCCGCAGCAGTTGGCGGTGGACTTCTGCAGGATATAGCCCTTCGTGCCCTGAATGATGTACCGGGCCGGGGCCGCGCAGTCCTTGGCGGCGATGCTCACGGCCTTGAAGCCGCTGTAATCCATGGTCAGGATGCCGCTGGTGTCGATGCCGCGCTCTATGTTGGCGGTATATTTGGCCTGATTCGGCTCCCCGAACAGGCCCACGATGTAGCTTACATTATATACGCCAAGATCCATCAGGGCACCGCCGGCACAGGCCGGGTCAAAGGCAGGCTGTACATCGCCTGCACAGAAGGCATCGTACCGGCTGGAATACTGGCTGAAATTGCACTGTACCAGCTTCACGGTGCCAATGCGGGGCAGCAGCTCCCGGATCTTTGCGTAGTTTTCAAGGTACTGGGTGGTGATGGCTTCAAACAGGAACACCTTTTTGTGCCGTGCCAGATTTACCAGTTCTTCCGTCTGGGCCGCCGTGGGTGCCAGCGGCTTTTCCACAATAACATGTTTGCCTGCTTCCAGCGCCACGCGGGCGTAGCGCACATGCTGCAGGTTCGGCACTGCAATGTACACCACATCCACCCACTGCAGCAGTTCCAGAAAATTGGTGGTGTGCTGCGGCACGCCATACTGTCGGCACAGCTCCTGTGCCTTTTCGGCGCTGCGGGGCGTGCTGCACAGTGCCTGCACCGTAAACGGCGCGTGTTCCACGAGCCACGGCAAAAATTCCTGCACGATCTTGCCCGTGCCAAGAATGCCTAATTTCATCTGATTTTTCTCCCCATCCTGTCGTTGGTCAGCCTACCAGCGCTTCCGGCTCGCGGCGGGTGCGCTTTTTGGGGTAGGTGCGCTGTTTTGCATGGCCGTGCTGGTTCTGTCGGCCATAGTGCCTGCCGCCGCCCGCACTGTGGTGCTGCGGCTGGGACGCATTGAGCTGGTACAAAAGGGCAAGTCCCTTCATCAGCAGCTCCGGGTCGTAGGTCAGCGGGTGGCGGCACAGCGGTGTCACATACTTTGCCAGCCCTCCTGTTACCACCAGAGTGGCCGGACGGCCAAGCTCTTCCTCAATGCGCTGCACCATGCCGTCAATGAGCACAGCCGTGCCCATCACGGAGCCGGACAGCATGCATTTTTCGGTGTTGGTGCCAATGGCGCTTTTGGGCGAGCCAAGATGCACCTGCGGCAGCTGGGCACAGCGGTCGCCCAGTGCCCGCAGCCCGGTGGAAAGCCCCGGGCAGATGACACCGCCCCGGAACACGCGGTTCTCGTCCACCACATTAAAGGTCGTGGCAGTGCCAAGGTCCACCGTGACCACCGGCAGCGGAAAATTTGCCGCCGCATAAGCCGCATCCACAAGGCGATCCTTGCCCACAGCGTGGGGTTCATCCACGCCCATGGTCAGTCCGGTTCGGATCTCCGGCGAGACGATGACCGGCTTCCTGCCCGTATAATGGCGGGCGCACTCGGCCAGTGCCCCGGTGATCTGGGGCACCACGCTGGTGAGCACAGCGCCCTCAAAGCGCATGGGGCGCTCAGGATGGCGGCGGTGCGCAAAAATTTTATCCATTTCGACACGATATTCTGCAGCCGTGCGGGTGCGCACCGTGTCCATACGCGCCACAAAGCATACACGTCCGTCCCGAATGCCCCCAAGGGCGACGGTGGTGTTGCCTATATCAATGGCTAAGATCATAATTCTGTTTTCCCTTTATAACGCGGCAGTATCCGGCAGGACGGCGGAGAAAGCTCCCCGATGGCCTGTCCCTCACCGCAGTCTGTCTATTCTTTGTCAAGCTGTATTTTACCGCATTTTGTTCCCAGTTACAAGCCTTTACAAAGATTTTGTTGTGCTGGCGGAACTTTTGCATTATACTAAGGTAAGAAATGTGGAAACAGTACGTTTTTGCAGGAGGTTTTACCAATGGATCTGAACGGAAAATGCGTCCTTCTGGGCGTAAGCGGCGGCATTGCCGCCTATAAAATGGCCAACGTGGCCAGCGCACTGCGCAAGCTGGGAGCCGATGTGGAGGTCATCATGACCAAAAATGCGACCCAGTTCATCACCCCTGTTACATTTGAAACGCTTACCGGCCACAAGTGCATGGTGGATACCTTTGACCGGGATTTCAAGTTTGAAGTCACCCACATCTCGCTGGCAAAAAAAGCCGATGTGATCCTTGTCGCCCCGGCCACTGCCAACGTCATCGCCAAGATGGCCCACGGCATCGCCGATGATATGCTCACCACCACAGTGTTGGCTGCAAAGTGCCCCAAGCTCGTTTCTCCGGCCATGAATACCGGAATGCTGGAAAACCCCATTACGCAGGATAATATCGCCACGCTGGAACGCTACGGCTTCACGGTGATCCCCTCCGAGAGCGGCGTGCTGGCCTGCAAGGATGTTGGCAGCGGCCGTCTGCCTAAGGAAGATGTGCTGATCGAGTATATCCTGCATGCCATTGCCCGGCCCAAAGATCTTGCCGGTCTGCGCATTGCCGTCACCGCCGGCCCCACGCAGGAGCCGCTGGACCCGGTGCGCTACCTCACCAACCATTCCACCGGCAAGATGGGCTATGCCCTTGCCCGTGCCGCCGCCATGCGCGGCGCGGATGTCACCCTTATCCACGGCGAGACCGCCCTGCAGCCGGTCAAGTTTACCACCGATGTGCCCGTGACCACTGCTCAGCAGATGTACGAAGCCGTCACCAGCCGCTTTGATGCTACGGATGTGCTCATTATGGCCGCTGCCGTGGCCGACTACCGCCCCGCTGCCGTGGCAAACGACAAGATCAAAAAAAAGGACGGCGACATGTCCATCCCTCTGGAACGCACGCCGGATATTCTGGGCACCATCGGCCCCAAAAAGACCCACCAGTTCCTGTGCGGTTTTTCCATGGAGACCCGCGATCTTGTGGAAAACTCCTCTGCAAAGCTGACCAAAAAGAATCTGGACATGGTGGTTGCCAACAACCTGAAAGTGGCCGGTGCCGGTTTTGGTGTGGACACCAATGTAGTCACCCTCATTACCCCGGACGGCACCCGTGAGCTGCCGCTGATGAGCAAGGCCGATGTGGCCGATGCCATTCTGGATGAAATTTTAAAACGCCGCTCCCAGTGAGAAAAAGTGGCTGTCGCATGTGCAACAGCCACTTTTTTATTTTTCCTTCCGTGCAAACACGATGCCAATGGTACCCGGGCCGGAATAGCCGCCGATGGTGGTGCCGATGTCTGTCTCGTGGCATTCCTTGAAACTTCCGTATTTCTTCAGCCCCGCCTTCACTGCGTCCATGCAGCCGGGCTTCGGCTGGCAGGAGGAGATGAACACAAGGCTGTCCTCGATGTCGTCGCGTTCCACCAGACGGTCGGTGATGTACTTGCCCACGCAGATGGGCAGGCTGCCGCGGTATTTTTTGACTACCTTCAGCTCGCCGTCGATCACTTCCAGTGCGGGCTTGATGCCCAGCAGGTTTGCCCCGAAGGCCAGCACACCGGAGCAGCGGCCGCTCTTGGCCATAAAGTCCAGCCGGTCCAGTACAAAGCTCAGCTCTACCCGTTTGGCAAGGCTCTGCAGCCGCATCGTAATGTTGCGGGGGGTCAGGCCATCTGCAGCCCACTTGGCCGCTTTCAGCACCAGATAGCCCTGCCCGGTACAGATATTCTGGCTGTCCACCACATAGACATTCTCGAATTCGCCTGCCGCCAGCTTCGCATTCTGGAAGCAGGACGAAAGCTTGCTGCTGACCGAAATATGGATCACCGCATCGCACTCTTTGGCAAACGGCTCAAAAAATTCGGTATATTCCACCAGATTTGCGGCGGCGGATTTGGGCATTTTGCCGCCCGCATTCACATAGGCAAACACATCTGCCGGGTGGATCGTTACGCCGTCCAGATAGCTATCCTCGCCCATCAGAATGTGCATGGGCATCAGGGCAATGTCCCACTGTGCCAAAAGCTCTTCGGACAGGTCGCAGGTGCTGTCCGCTGTGATCTTGATTCTCACATTATTTCTCCTTTTATAAAACCGTTCTGCATCCTCTGTCGGCCGCACCGACGATCCCTTAAAAAATTGTCCTTTTCTATTTTACCACAGATGATTCAAAGTTGTTAAGTATTTTGTAAAGGCAAATGTAAATCTTTTATGAAGAAGTTCCCGGTTTCGGTTTTCTTGTACACTTATCACAAATTCCGAATTGGATTTATGGTTCTTTCCGAAAATTCGGGTTTACCTGTTTATTTTGTCCGCCAAAAATTATATAATAAGATGTATCCTAATAGAATGGATTGAATCGGTCTGCTCTGCGGCCGTTATTTATTTGGAGGTTGCCTTATATGTTCATGTACACCGATTACAACCAGCACCTGCTGGACAATGTAAAAAAGATCCACTTCATCGGCTGCGGCGGCAGCGGCATGTATCCGCTCATCCAGATCCTTGCCGCAAAAGGCTACGAGATCTCCGGCAGCGATGTGCTGGATGGCAGCATCATCCGCTACGAGCGTGAGATGGGTGTCAAGGTCAGCCTGGGTCACAGCGCCGATAATGTGATCGGCACCGACATGGTGGTCTACTCTGCCGCCATTTCCAAAGATAACGTGGAACTGAATGCCGCTGCCTCCTACGGCATCCCCACCATCGAGCGCAGTGTTCTGCTGGGTTATGTGAGCCGCCTGTACAAGCAGAGCATCTGCGTCTCCGGCACCCATGGCAAAACCACCACCACTTCCATGATCACCACTGCGCTGGAGTTGGCAGGCCGCGACCCGTCCGCCGTCATCGGCGGCAAGCTTCCGCTGATCAATGGCTACGGCAAGGCCGGCAAGGGCGACGATATCGTAATTGAGTCCTGTGAATTTGCCGAGACCTTTCTGAAACTGACCCCGTACCTGTCCGTTGTGCTGAACATCGACAACGACCATCTGGATTACTACGGCAGCATGGGCGAACTGAAGTTTGCCTTCAAGCGCTTTGCCCTGATGACCAAGTTCATGATCTTTGCCAATGCCGACGACAAGAACACCATGGATGTCATGTACACGCTGGACCGCCGCGTGCGCACCTTCGGCATCCAGAACGACGGCGATTATCAGGCATTGAACGTGAACGAATACAAACCCGGCTTCTTTGAGTTCGACCTGAAGGAGTGGAACAAGGTCACCGGCCATATCCGTCTGGCTGTGCCCGGCTACCACAACATTTACAATGCGCTTGCCATGTGCGCCGTCTGCCGCTTCGTCGGTCTGACCGTGGAGCAGTGCGCCGATGCCGCCCTGAACTTCAAGGGTGCCGGCCGCCGCTTTGAGGTCTACGGCGAATGCAACGGTGCTTTGGTCGTGGACGATTATGCACATCATCCCACCGAGCTGCGCGCTACCCTGAACACTGCCAAGGAGATGGGCTACAAGCGTCTGATCGCCGTCCACCAGCCGTTTACATACAGCCGCACCAAGATGCTGTTCAACGACTTTGTGGATGTGCTCAAGATCCCCGACATCACGGTGCTCACTCCCATCATGGGCAGCCGTGAGCCCAACGATCCCACCATTACCAGTGCAAAACTGGCCGCTCAGATTCCCGGCTCTGTTCTGGTGAACAGTCTGGAGGAGGCCGCCGAGTGGGTCAAGCAGAACGCCCGGGAGGGCGATCTGGTCATCACCCTCGGCTGCGGCGACATCTACAAGGCCAGCAAGATGATGGTGGCTGATAATAAGTAAAGAATCTGCTATACAAAAAGAGGAACGACAGCTGTCGTTCCTCTTTTTTTCGTTGATCCGGGTCAGTTCCGCGAGCACTTTTCCGCGTCGATGGCCAACACGAACATCAGCACATAAAGCGCATCCTTCGGGTCGGTGATGTCCAGAACGTAGGTGTCCGTCCAGTGGAACGGTTCCTTGGACACGGCAGCCACCGTGCCGCCGTCCGGGCCGGTGATGGTATAGTCCCACTCGAATACATCGCCCTCCACATGCCAGCCGTTGAAGTCGATGTTGTACTTCGGCTTGAAGAAGGTCAGCTCCTTTTTCAGGGTACCGATGCAGGTCTCGCCCTCGTACAGCTCAAACTTGGGCAGCCAGGTCAGGATCTCTTCCTTGACGGTGCCCAGCTCCTGCTGTTCTTCCGGGTCGTAGATCTTCAGGCAGTGCCCCCAGGACAGCTGCCCCTTGACCACATACACGGTGTTTTCGTTTTCGTCGTAGATGTCGTAGCTGTCAAACCAGCTGAATGCACGCTGTCTAAAAAGCAGTTTCATCTTCCTCACCTCACTCGGAATACGATTTGGGACGTCCTTTTCGTGCGGTTCTTCCGCTTTTTTCCATCATACCAGATTCTGCCTCATCGTGCAATCCCGAAGCAGCCCCGCCCGGAACATTCTCCGGGCGGGGCTGCCGTTTGCCGTTCAGTTTTCTACGATTCGGCATGTTTTGTCATTCTTTTTCGTTTTGTATTTCAGTGGTGTCTGCACTTCGGCGCGGATCTTGCCAAGATAGGCGCGGGTCTGCTCTGCGCCCTGCAGAATCGCTTCCACCTGCGCCCGCTGTTCCTCAGTCAGGTCATCCTCCGCCAGCAGCTCCGCGTTGCCCTTGATGATGGTCAGCGGCGTTTTCAGCTTGTGGGACAGCCGAATGATCTGCTCCCGCTGCCGCTGCTCCATGTCCCACTGCTTCTGCAGGCTACCGGTCAGTTCATCGCCCATGGTTTGCAGCGCCTGCAAAGTGCTCTCGTACTCCCGCACCTTCGCGCCGGAAAACACCGCGCTGTCCAGATCCTTCCGTGCCACCGCCTGTGCTGCGGCGGTCAGCTTTTCGGTCTCCCGGGTCAGGAAGCGCCCTGTCCTGTGGGTGCTCCACACCACTGCCCCTATCAGCAGCAGAATGCCCAGAATGCAGTGCACGGTCTGCATATCCGGCAGCACGCCCCGCAGCGCAGGGTCGGAGTAGGGCACGGCATAGTCAAATTGCAGCAGGCAAACCGTTCCGTCCTGCAATTTCGACGTCATATAATACTGTGTGTAACCAAAATGCCAGCGGGTTTTCCCCTGCCGGTTCTCCATTGCCCGCTGCAAGTGCCCGGCATCCATGTTGGTGGCCAGCACCTCGCTGCTGTCCGGCGCGGCAAACAGGGCGTAACGGCACAAGGAGTCCAGCTGCGTCTCGTCAAAAGTAGCGGCGGTCATGCCCGGCAAAACGTCCTGTGCGGCTTTCTGGCAGGCCTGTGCAGCTTGATTCGCGGGAAGAAACAACCCGCTGTTCTGGATCCACAACAGCAGCACCAGCAGCCACCCCACCGCGACCAGCAGACAGGCCAGCGCCGTGCGCACCAGATATTGCAGCAGCACGCTGCGCAGAGAAATCAGTCTTCGCTTTTCCATCGGTACCCCACGCCCCATACGGTATTAAGCAGCTTTTCCGGCTCCGGCACGCCCGCCGCCCGCAGCTTTGCCCGGATATTCTTGATGTGCTGGGTCACGGCGGTGTCGTCCGCAGTGCCGTCAATACCAAAAACTGCTTCGTAAATTTGTTCCTTGGTAAAGGTCTGCCCTGCGTGCAGCGCCAGATACTCACAGATGGCATACTCCGAGCGGGTCAAGGGCAGCATCTTCCCCTCCACCGCCGCGCTCCGAGCGGTCAGGTCAAAGGCTACGCCGTTGCGCACCATCCGGTGCGCCGGGGTGCGGCTCTGCCGCCGCAGATGTGCCGCTACCCGCGCCCGCAGCTCTGCCACCCGGAAGGGCTTGGACAAAAAGTCGTCTGCCCCGATGCCCAAGCCTTCCAGCACAGCCGCCTCGTCGGTGCGGGCACTCAGAAAGAGGATGGGCACTTCGGTCAGGCTGCGGATGCGACGGCACACCGCAAAGCCATCCTCTCCGGGCATCATCACGTCCAGCAGGATGCAGTCTGCCCAGCGGCAAAGCGCCTCGGTCAGTTCCCCGCCTGCCTGCCGCGTTTCTACCCGGTGTCCGTCCCGCTCCAAGGCGGTGCGGATCAGCTTGCAGAGCTCCAGATTGTCATCCAGCGTCAGAATATTTGCCACAAGATCACCTCAACACGTTATAAAGCAGGCAGGAAGCGCCGTAAAGCAGATACACATGGGCTGGGTAGAACCAATAGAACCACTGCTTGTGCCCGCTGCCGCGCTGCCCGTTGTACAGCAGCATCAGCAGCACCGCCGCCACCCCGAACCACTCGTAGTAGTCGGTGAACATCTGCGTCCAGACAAAGCCATCCTGTCGGCAAGCCATCCCAAAGGTCAGCACAAAATCACATAGGAAAATGAGCACGGCCCATGCCGTCAGCTGTACGCGGCGATGCCCCCGCAGGGCATACAGCAGCACACCGCCCAGCAAAAAGCTCCAGCCGCCGTCCGTGATGGTTGTCCACATGGGCAGCGGGCTTGTAATGACAAAGGCCACGATCGTTGAAGCAATGGGCATCTCCTGTACCCCGGGGAAGAGCAGCAGAAATACTACCACCACATACGGCCAGCACAAAACGGCGGCAATGGCAGCAATGCCTTTTGCAAGCTTTTTCTCCCGCAGCCAGTCGATGCCCTGCCAGACGATGCACAGCAGCACAAGATCCTGAAAAATAGCATTCTGCGGGTAAAAGCCATCCCCGCGCCGGAAGGCCTTGGCGTAAATCATAAAAAATTCCAGCGCCGCCATGGCTGCACCGATAGCCCAGATGCGGATAAAATACCGCCTGCGGTCATGGGTATGGGCAAAGCCCTCCACCGTGCAGAACAGAAACAGCGGCGCACTGAGCCGCCCCAGCATACTGAACACCGTCGGGATGCAGCCGGTGAACTCGAAGAAATAATGAATGTGGTCCAGTACCATCAGCACCAGTGCAATGGTCTTGAGCTGGGTACCGTCCAGCCCTTTTTTCGTCAATTTATCCATACAGACTCTCCTTTCCTTGTGCATTCAGTGTAACAGGAAAATCTGTAGAAAGTATAAGGTTCTGCCTTTATGATACTATTTTTTGCCCCAAAACGCAAACAAAAAGCCCTAAGATTTTCATCTCAGAGCTTTCTGTTCAAGTCGGCGACTACCTATTTTCACGCGCCGTTTCCAGCGAACTATCTTCGGCACAAGTGAGCTTAACTTCTGTGTTCGGAATGGGAACAGGTGGAACCTCACCGTCATCGACACCGACCGATCTGACTGAACCAGTATAACATGTTTGTCGTACTTTGTCCAGTGTTTCTTAGAAGGACGTGCCTTCAAAACTGAATAATCACTGCTTACATTTTTTCGTTGACTTAAAAGTCTCAAGCGAATTGTGGTCAAGCCCTCGACCTATTAGTACACGCTTGCTGAATGGATCGCTCCACTTACACATCGTGCCTATCAACCTTGTAGTCTTCAAGGGGTCTTACTTGTTTGAAACAATGGGATATCTTATCTTTGGGTCGGCTTCACGCTTAGATGCTTTCAGCGTTTATCCGATCCGTACATAGTTGCCCAGCTATGCTCTTGGCAGAACAACTGGTGCGCCAGAGGTACGTCCGCTCCGGTCCTCTCGTACTAGGAACAGCTCCCATCAAATATCCTGCGCCCACGACAGATAGGGACCGAACTGTCTCACGACGTTCTGA
>ENA-OPAP01000455-OPAP01000455.1-human-gut-metagenome-genome-assembly--contig:-NODE-455-length-26712-cov-9.314964_pt1 | contig 26712 bp, 19 predicted proteins | sample MGYA00241059_ERZ501434 | MGnify/ENA primary metagenome ERZ501434 (study PRJEB25962, sample SAMEA1967055) | human gut metagenome | biome: human gut; feature: human-associated habitat; material: faeces...
GAGATGGTGGGATTCGAACCCACGTGCCCGATTAAGGACAAAACGATTTCGAGTCGTTCTCGTTACGACCGCTTCGATACATCTCCAAGTATATTTTCATGGCAAATTTACGATTTGTATATCGCAAATCGGCCTTGAAACTTGGAACAGTTGCTGTTAGAATATTGTTAGAAAACGCATCGTTTAGACAGGTTTTGAAGCCTGTCAGGACATCAAAATTGACGTTCCCTCGTGTGATATGGAGACATCCGGCGAAGCATCCACTTGGATTTCGAGTCGTTCTCGTTACGACCGCTTCGATACATCTCCATATATTAGCCTTTATAGTATAGCAAAAAAGCGGTTTTCCGTCAACACTTTTCTCCCGTTACGGCACGGCTGCAAGCCATACGCAGCCGTGCCGTTTTGCGTTTTTGGGGCAGAAAGCGCGGTTTCTTTGCAAAAAAGGCTGTTCTTTTGGGCGGGAGCCGAGTATAATAGGAACGATATTTTTCAAATTTGAAGTACAGAGGAGAGCATTCCAATGGCACAGGCAAAACAAGATATGGGCACCGGCAGCATCAAAAAGCTGATGCTGCAGCTCATGATCCCCGCCGTGGTGGCGCAGGTGGTGAACCTGCTGTATAACATCGTGGACCGCATTTACATCGGCCACATTGCGGGCATTGGCGCGGCAGCGCTGACCGGCGTGGGGCTGTTCACACCCATTCTGATGCTGCTGAACGCTTTTGCCATGCTGGTGGGCGCGGGCGGCGCGCCGCGCACCGCCATTGCTCTGGGGCAGGGGGACAGGCAGCAGGCCGAAAAGATCGTCTCCAACAGCTTTACCGTGCTGATGTTCTTTGCCGTGGTGCTGACCATTGGCTTCTATGCCGGGGCACCGGTGCTGCTGCGGCTGTTCGGTGCCAGCGATGCCACCCTGCCGTACGCCCTGAGCTACAGCCGCATCTACATTGCAGGCTCGGTGTTCGTACTGGTGGTGCTGGGCATGAACCCTTTTATCACCACGCAGGGCTTTGCCAAGACCAGTATGCTTACCACCGTGATCGGCGCGGTGATCAACATTATCCTCGACCCCATCCTGATCTTCGGGTTCGGGCTGGGCGTGCGGGGCGCGGCCATTGCCACGGTGCTCAGTCAGGCCGTGGGCGCGGCATGGATCATCCGCTTTCTCACCGGCAAAAAGACCATCCTGCGCCTGCGCAGAGACTACCTGCGCCCGGAAAAGCAGATCATTCTGCCGGTGCTGGCGCTGGGCATCTCCTCGTTTGTGATGCTCTCCACCGAAAGCCTGCTTTCCATCAGCTTCAGCTCCAGTCTGGCGCGGTACGGCGGCGATGTGGCTGTGGGTGCCATGACCGTCATCACCAGCGCATCCCAGCTGTGCACGCTGCCCATTCAGGGCATCTGTCAGGGCGGGCAGCCGGTGATGAGCTTCAACTTCGGCGCAGGCAAGAAGGCCCGCGTCAAGGAAGCCTTCCGTTTTCAGCTGACGCTGTGCGGGTCCTACACCTGCTTGTTCTGGCTGTTGATGATGCTGTTTCCCGGCGCGGTGGCAGGCATTTTCACCTCGGACACCGCACTGATCCAGTACACCACGTGGGCCATGCGCATTTACATGGCGGGCATTTTTGCCATGGGCTTCCAGATCGCCTGCCAGCAAAGCTTTATGGCGCTGGGGCAGGCTAAGGTCAGCCTGCTGCTGGCCTGCCTGCGCAAGATCATTCTGTTGATCCCCCTCATCTTCATTCTGCCGCACGTTCTGCCGAACCCGGTGTTCGGCGTGTTTCTGGCCGAGCCGGTCAGCGACATTCTGGCCGCCACCATCACCACCATCACCTTCTTTGCCCGGTTCGATAAGATCCTCGACCGCGGTGCGGCTCACGTATGATCCCATGCAAGAACGCCTGCCGGGCCATTGAGCCTGACAGGCGTTCTTTTTACGCATCTTCCGTGATTATTTTCCGCCGGGAAAGGAACACGTCCTTATTGAAGGGCGAGACATACGTGCACTCATACTGCACCGCCTTGATGCGGCTGTAAACAAAGATCCTTCCATCCCGCAGTACACCACGGGAAGTGATATCCATGACCGGCAGCCCCTTTTTGCAGTGCAAAAGTTCGGCGTGCTCTGCATCCAGTGCTGCTGCATGGTAGTTGGTAATAAAGTAGGCAATGCGGTACTTCTGCCGCAAGGCATAGCTCTGAATAGAATCCTCCAGCACCTCCCGGTTCAGCTCCGGAAACAGCGCACGGGGCATCCAGCCAGTCTCTACCTGACTGATCTCATACCGCACGATACGGATGCGGCGGAACTCCCACAGGGTCTCGCCGGCTTCAAGATTGAACACCCGGCGCAGCTCCGCCGTAGGCTCCACCTGCTTCAGGTACAGGGTTCTGGAACGCAGCTCCTCATAGGGCACTTCGGTAAGGGAATTGTAGACCATAGGATGCCCCAGTGCCTTTTTGTTGATATAGGTACCATCGCCCTGTGTCATATAGATCAAACCAATGGATTGCAGCCTTCCCAGCACCTTCTGGATCGTGAAGCGGGAAACATGATAGATCTCTGCCAATTCCCGCTGGCTGGGCAGCTTGTCCATTATGGTCTTGCGCTGAAAGATCTTGCTGATGAGGTCTGTAACGATGAACTCAGTCTTTTTGGCAGTCACAGGCAGTATCCTCCCTTGGGGTCTTTTGCTAAGGATACCACACTGGGACAAAAAGTGCAAAGTCCTGCACATTATTGAAAGCGGTCGGTCACGGTGTCACCAGCGTACCATCCGGGATGCGGCTCTGGGTCCACTCATGGGGACGGTAGCGCACCGGATACTTGACGATCTCCTTTTCGTCGATATCCACACCGATGCCCGGACGCTCAATAGGGTAGAAGTAGCCGCCTTTTGCCTCGTTGTAGCCGGGGAACACTGCCTTGATCTTGTCTTTCAGCTCGATGTTCTCCTGAATGGCGGCATTATGCAGATGGATGTTCAGGTGGGTATTCACCGCCACCCCGATGGGGGTAATGTCCGATGGGGTGTGCCATGCGATACGCACGCCAAAGGGTTCGCAGAAGTGCGCCAGCTTTACCGCCGGGGTAATGCCACCCAGCTGGGAAACATGGCAGCGCAGGTAGTCCACGCGGCGGTTCACGACCAGTTCTTTCCATTCCATGGGGTTATTGAACAGCTCGCCGGTAGCAATGGGGGCCGCACACTGGCTGCGCAGCTGGGCCAGCCACTCATTCTGATCCGGCGGAAGCAGATCTTCGAGGAAATAGGGAGCGTACGGTTCCAGCTCCTTGGCAAACCGGATCGCCTGATTTGGGGTCAGCCTTTCATGCACATCGTGCAGGATGTGGAAGGAGCTGCCGTACTTTTCCCGCAGCTTGCCGAACATATACACGGTGTTGCGCATGTAGTCGTCCTGGTTAAAATAGGTGCCGGGCAGGGGGTTTTCCGGGGTATTCAGCTCGTCCGGGATCCCGCCGTAAAAGCCCAGCTGGCAGCGGATATAACGGTAGCCCTCCTTATAGATGCGGTCCACCTCGCGGTATAATCCTTCCAGATCATCCGCCACGGCGTGGGTATAGGCCGGGATGGCGGTGCGTGCTTTGCCGCCCAGCAGCTGGTACAGCGGCATATCCGCCAGCTTGCCCTTGATATCCCACAGCGCCATGTCGATGCCTGCCACGGCGTTGTTCAGCACCGGGCCGTTGCGCCAGTAGGAGTTGACCATCATCAGGTTCCACAGGTCTTCAATATCGTTGGCATCGCGTCCGATCAGGATGGGCTTGAGGTAATCCTCCACCGCGCATTTCACCGCCAGCGGCCGCTGCTGGAAGGTTGCGCAGCCCACACCATAAACGCCCTTATTCGTGAGCACCTTGACAGCCACCAGATTGTGGCGTTCCGGGTTCGTGACAAAACATTTGATATCTGTAATGATCGTAGGTTTCATAAGAAGCACACCTCTTTATAGCAGATTGAAAAGGGTTTGCATTTTTGCTTGCAGAACTATTCAATCATACCTTTGGCGGCAAATCAATTCCTGCTTTTTATTTGGCGAAAACCGCAAAATAAAACAGTCCAATTTTTGAAACTAAAATCATTTAACAGCATGTTATCGTTGCTTTTTGAAATCATTCCAGAGAAATGGTATGTTTTACAATGAAATTTTTCCGTGGTATATTAGCGTCACAACGCACGTGCTGGATTTTCGCTTTGGAACACAATCAAGGAAAAAGGAAACCGAAGAAGGAGGCTCTCCCTTATGGAAAAGACTGAAGTCGTCGCAAAGATCATCGAGTATGTCGGCGGCAAAGACAATGTTGTGAACACTTGGCATTGCATGACCCGTCTGCGCTTTGAGCTCAAGGATACCAGCAAGATCCAAGAGGACGCCATCAAGGCGCTGGATGGTGTCATTGGCGTGCAGTTTGCCAAAGGCCAGCTGCAGATCGTGCTTGGCACCAGCGTCCATAAATATTATGACATCGCCCTGCAGATGCTGGATCTGAAGGAGGATATCGCAGCTCCCGCCCAGCCGGAAAAGAAGAAGGACTTTATTTCCTGGTTCATGGATATGGTGTCCGGCGTATTCGGCCCCATCGTGCCCGCCATTGCCGGTGCCGGTATGATCAAGGGCCTGATGGGCGGTCTTGTCGCTCTGGGTGTTGTATCCAACGCCACCGACACCTATAAGATCATTGATATGCTGGCAAGCGGTGTGTTTACCTTCCTGCCGTTCTTCATTGCCGCATCGGCCGCAAAAAAATTCAAGACCAACCAGTATCTGGCCATTGCCATTGCCGCCACTCTGATGTACCCCACCATGGTGGATGCTGCCAAGGCAGGCGAGATCAGCAACTTTATGTTTGCAGGCATCCTGCCCATTCCGGTATTCAACTATTCCGGTTCGGTCATTCCCATCATCTTCGGCGTATTTGCCCTGAGCTATATCTACAAGTGGGTCGATAATATCGTTCCCGAAGCCGCCCGCACCGTTATCACCCCCACCATCACCCTGTTCCTTTCCGGCTTCTTTGCCCTGACGGTCATTGGTCCCGTGGGCATTTACATCGGCAAGGGTCTGGCATGGATGCTGGATGTGCTGTTCGGTATCTCTCCCATCTTTGCCGGTGTCGTCATGGGTCTGATCCGCCCCGCTTCCATTCTGGTGGGTATGCACCACGCCATGACTCCTATTGCTCTGGAGAACTTTGCCACCAAGGGCTACGACATGCTCATGCCCATGATGTTCATTGCAAATCTGTCCATTGTGGGTGCCGCCGCAGGCTGCTATTTCAAAGAAAAGAGCCAAAAGGAACGTTCCATCGTTCTGTCCTCCGTTCTGTCCGGCATTCTGGGCATCACCGAGCCTGCTCTGTTCGGCGTGCTGACCAAGTACAAGAAGGGTTTCCTTGCTGCCACCATCGGCAGCTGCGTGGGCAGCGCCTTCATCGGTGCCTTTGGTGTGCGCCTGTACGGCTACATCACCTCCAGCATTTTCAGCATTCCCGCTTATATCGGACCTTACTTCATCTACGCCGCCATCGGCTGGGTCATTGCCTTTGGCTTATCCTTTGTTCTGAGCTACCTGTTTGTGGTCAAAATGGACCGCAGCTGATCGCTTTTTCAAATCTCCCACGATAAAAAACAGGGCCGCCGCACAAACGATGTGCGGCGGCCCTGTTGGCGTTCTGTTTTTATTTTCCCGCCAGAAGAATGGCCAGCACGGCTTTCTGCACGTGCAGGCGATTCTCGGCTTCGTCAAAGATCTCCGGTGCGTGCTGCTCGAACACCGCCGAGGAAATCTCCTCACCCCGGTGGGCGGGCAGGCAGTGCAGCACCATGACATCGGGCTTTGCGCTTTCCAGCAGCTTGCCGGTGAGCTGGAAGCCCACAAAATCCCGCAGGCGCTGCTCACTTTCCGGCGTGCCGGGCTTGGCGGTGTTCCACACAGCCGTTGCCACCACGTCGGCATCCTGAATACCCTCGGCAGGGTCTGCGGTCAGGTGGAAGGCGCTGCCGTACTTGTGGGCGAACATCAGCACATCCACCGCCGGGCGGTAGCTCTGCGGGCAGACGCAGGTGACCTGCATCCCAGCCAGCAGTCCGCCCACGATGAGGCTGTTTGCCATGCTGCTGCCGTCGCCGACAAAGCAGAGCTTCCGGCCCGCAAGGCTGCCCCGGCGCTCCCGAATGGTCATCAGGTCGGCCAGAACCTGGCAGGGATGGGCGTAATCCGTCAGGCCGTTGATCACCGGCACACCGGCCAGCTCGGCAAACTCTTCCAGATCGCTCTGGCGGTAGGTGCGCCACACCACGCAGTCGTAGTAGCGGCCCAGCACCCGGGCGGTGTCCTTGAGGGGCTCGCCGCGCCCGGCCTGCAGCTCGGCGGTGTTCATGTAGTTGCCCAGACCGCCCAGCTGGTACACACCCACCTCAAAGCTGGTGCGGGTGCGGGTGGATGCCTTGGAGAACATCAGGGCAACCGTCTTTCCTGCCAGCAGCGGGGCCGTGCCGCCCAGCTTCTGCTGTGCCTTGAGTTGATCGGCCACATCCAGAATGTGGGTCAGCTCGGCAGGGGAGAGGTCGCTCATTTTCAGCAGATTTTTCATGCCTGCTCCTTCGGAGCCGTCGGCTCCATCTTGCCCAGCACATCGCTCAGGATCTCCAGCGCCATATCCACATCGTGCTCGCTGAGGGTCAGCGGCGGCAGCAGGCGCAGGCGGGTCTTGGCTGTCAGCACCAGCAGGCCCGCTTCGCGGCAGGCGGCCAGCACATCTGCGGCCTTGAGGTCGTAGAACTCGATGCCCACCATCAGGCCGATGCCGGAAATGCTCTTGACATGGGGCAGCTTTGCGATGCCCGCACGCAGCTGGACGGCGCGCTCGTTGACATTGGCAAGGAAGCTCTGGTCCATTCGGTCCACCACCACGTTGGCACCGGCGCAGACCACCGGGTTGCCGCCGAAGGTGGAGCCATGGGTGCCGGGGCCCATGCCCTCGGCCACCTTTTCGTTCATCAGCACTGCGCCGATGGGCAGGCCGCCGCCCAGACCCTTAGCCAGCGTGACCACGTCCGGCTTGAGGTTGTAGTGCTCGCAGCACAGGAAGGTGCCGGTGCGGCCCACGCCGGTCTGCACCTCGTCCACGATGAGCACAAGGTCTTTTTCGTCGCAGAGCTTGCGCACGGCCTGCACGTAGTCCGGGTCCAGCGCCATCACACCGCCCTCGCCCTGAATGAGTTCCAGCATCACGGCGCAGGTGGTGCGGTCCACCAGCTCCTCCAGCGCTTCGATATCGCCTGCCGGAGCATACAGGAAGCCCTCGTTAAAGGGGCCGAAGTAGTTGTGGAACACCTCCTGACCGGTGGCGGTCAGGGTGGCGATGGTGCGGCCGTGGAAGCTGTTCACCAGCGTGATGACCGTGGTGCGGTCCTTGCGGTAGTGGTCCACGCTGTACTTGCGCGCGGCCTTAATGGCACCCTCGTTGGCCTCGGCACCGGAGTTGCCAAAGAACACCTTGCTCATGCCGGTGCGCTTGCACAGCTTTTTGGCCAGCTTGCCGCAGGGCGCGGTGTAGTAAAGGTTAGAGGCATGCTGCAGCTTGTGGGCCTGCTCGGAAACGGCCTCGGCCCAGTCCAGATCACAGTAGCCAAGGCTGTTCACGCCAATGCCGCTGGTAAAATCCAGATACTGCTGGCCCTCGGGGCCTGCGGCGCGCAGGCCGTGGCCTTTTTCCAGCACAATAGGGTTGCGGTTATAGGTGTGCAGGACGTATTCGTTGTCCCGCTTGATGACTTTTTCAGAATCCATAGGTGTACCCTCCTGTGAACAGAAACTGTGAACAGAAAACCCTCTCAGGCGCTTTCGCGCCAGAAAATGCTGGCAAAGGCTTGAGAGGGTCATTTTTCTTATTATACCGCCTGCACGGCACCTGCGCAATGCTTATTCGCGGTGGCTGCGGCGGTAAAAGCGGGTGCCGGAGCCGCGGTTGGAGAACAGCTCCAGCAGGATGGAGTGGGGCACGCGTCCATCGATGATGACCGCCTCGTGCACGCCCTGATAGATGGCATCGGCCATGCCGCCGATCTTGGGGATCATGCCGCCCGCAATGATGCCGGCGGACTTATAGCCCTCGATCTCGGACACCTCCACCTCGGGGATGAGGGTGCTCTCGTCGTCCTTATCCCGCAGCAGGCCCGCGATATCGGTCATGGATACCAGCTTCTCCGCTTTCAGCGCAATCGCGATCTGCGCAGCGGCGGTGTCGGCGTTCACGTTGTAGGCCTGACCCAGATCGTCCATGCCCACCGTGGCGATCACGGGGATGAAGCCGCCGTCCAGCAGGCTTGCGATCAGGGTAGCATCCACATGCACGATCTCGCCCACATGGCCCAGCTGGGGGTCCAGCTCGGTGCAGCGCAGCATCTGGCCGTCCATGCCGCACAGGCCCACGCCGCGGCCGCGCAGCTTTGCCACCAGATCCTTGTTCACCTTACCGGCCAGCACCTGCTGCACGATCTCCATGGTGGCATCGTCAGTCACGCGCAGACCGTTTGCGAAATGGCTCTCCACACCCACCTTTTTCAGCATCTCATTGATGGCCGGGCCGCCGCCGTGCACCAGCACCACGCGCACACCCAGCAGGGTGAGGGTGACCAGATCGTTCATGACGGCATTTTTCAGTTCTTCGTTGATCATGGCATTGCCGCCGTACTTTACCACCATGGTCTTTCCGTGATACTTCTGGATGTAGGGTGTCGCCTCAGAGAAAAGGCGCGCCATTTCTTCGTTTTTCATATACTCTCCTTGCCGCCAGCACGCTTGCTCCGGCATTCGTTTTCCACCAGACGAACTCCTTCCGTCATCGCTACGCGATGCCACCCATTCCCCTTCTGGCACTTTCGTGCCACCTCCCCCGGCCGGGGGAGTCTTTCTCAAGGAGGGAGGCTTTCAGGCTTCCTCCGTGAGGGGGCTGTCGCCGCAGGCGACTGGGGGAGTTCCATTAAGTTCTATAGTCGCCGTTGATCTTGACGTAATCGTAGGTCAGATCGCAGCCCCATGCCTTTGCGGATGCATCACCGGTGCCCATGTCCACCTTGACCAGCACATCGTGCTCAGCCAGCACCTTGGCGGCCTCATCCTCGCTGTAGGGGTGGTAGGCGGCGTTTTCGCACACATACACCTCACCGGCCTTGCTGGAAAGCCACACGCAGACCTTATCAATGGAGAAATCGCCGGGGGTGTAGCCGATGGCGCACAGGATGCGGCCCCAGTTGGCATCGCGGCCGAACACTGCGGCCTTGAACAGGTTGGAGCACACCACGCTGCGGCTGACGGCACGGGCGGTCTTTAGGTCGGGGGCGTGGGTCACTTCGCAGGTGATGAGGTGGGTGGCACCCTCGCCGTCACCGGCGTGCTCGGCACACATGTGCTCTGCAATGGCGGTGAGCGCGGCAACAAAGGCATCGTAGTCCGCGTTCTCCTCGCAGATCTCCGGGTTGCCTGCAAGGCCGGAAGCCATGATGATCAAGGTATCGTTGGTGGAAGTGTCCAGATCCACGCTCATCTGGTTGTAGGTGCCGGGCACCACGGTCTTGAGGGCCTTTTCCAGCAGGATGGGGGACACCGCCGCATCGGTGGTGTAGAAGGCCAGCATGGTTGCCATGTTGGGGGCGATCATGCCGCTGCCCTTGCCAATGGCACCCACCGTACAGGTCTTGCCGCCCAGTTCGAACTGGATGGCGTATTCCTTTTTGTGGGTGTCGGTGGTCATGATGGCGGTGGCAGCGGCGGTGCTGCCCTGCTCGTCCGCAGCCAGCTTTGCGGCGGCGGCAGGGATGCCCCGGGCAAAGGGGTCGATGACCATGGGCTGACCGATGACACCGGTGGAAGCGGGCAGAACGTCCTGCGGGTCGATGCCCAGCTCCTTGCCCACCAGCTCACAGCATTCTTCGGCCAGAGCCACGCCGTTGGCGGCGCAGGTGTTGGCGTTGCCGCTGTTCACGATGATCGCCTGTGCGTAGCCGTCCTTCAGGTGGGCGCGGTCCACCTTGATGGGTGCGCCACAGACCTTGTTGGTGGTGTACACACCGGCGGCGGCGCAGCGCACGTCCGCCTTGATGAGTGCCAGATCGTATTTTTCTGCATGGTTTGCCCGGATGCCGCAATGGACACCGGCGGCGGCAAAACCCTTGGGCGCGCAGATGCCGCCCGCAACTTCCTTGTACTGCATAATGATTTTCCTTTCCCACAGGAAAACCCTCTCAGTCAATGCCTTGCGGCATTGCCAGCTCCCCCAAAGGGGGAGCTTTTCAGCAAGAGGGAAACGTTATCTTTTTTGCCAAAAGCTCCCCCTTCGGGGGAGCTGTCACCGTCAGGTGACTGAGAGGGTTTTCTTTTTTATTCCAACCCTTTGGTCTCTTCCAGCCCCAGCATCAGGTTCATGCACTGGACGGCCGCGCCGGAAGAGCCTTTGCCCAGATTATCAAACAGGGAGACCAGCATCATCTGGTCGCCTGCAGCGTTCACGGTCATGTACAGCTCCATGCGGTCGGTACCGGCCATGGCATTGGAGTACAGGCCGTTCTCCGGCAGGGCTTCGTTCAGAGCGTGCACCTTGACGGTGGCAGCATCCTTGTAATATGCCGCAATGCCCTCGGCCACCTGTTCGGCGGTGCTGCCCGCCAGCGTCAGATCCAGCGGCACCAGCACCTGCATGCCGCAGTAGTAATCGCACACCACGGGCACGAACATGGGGGTGTGGGCAAGGCCGCTGATCTTCTGCATTTCCGGCAGGTGCTTATGGGCAAGGCCCAGACCGTAGCTCTTGGGTGCATCCAGCTTGCTGTGCACCGGGCGATCAGCGCTCTCGTACTCGGCGATCATCTTTTTGCCGCCGCCGGAGTAGCCGGAGATGCCGGTGCAGCTGAAGGGATACTCTGCCGGTGCAAGGCCCAGCTCCACCAGCGGGCGGGCGATGCTGATAAAGCCGCTGGCATAGCAGCCGGGCACTGCCACGCGGCAGGAATTTTTGATTTTTTCCTTCTGGCCCGCCAGCTCCGGGAAGCCGTAGTCCCATGCGGCATCGGTGCGGAAGGCGGTGGAGGTGTCCAGCACCTTCACGTCCGGGCGCAGCAGGGGCATGACCTCTTTGGAAGCGGCATCCGGCAGGCAGAGGAAGGCGAGGTCGGCAGAGTTGATCACCTTCGCACGCTCGTTCACATCCTTGCGGCCCTCTGCGGAAATGGAAAGCAGCTCGATCTCCGGGCGTTGTGCCAGACGGTCGGCAATGCGCAGGCCGGTGGTGCCGGAAGAGCCATCAATAAAAACTTTCACGCTCATGCGTTCTTTTCCTCCCACGCATCCAGCTGTGCGTTTGCCAGTGCGATCTGGTTGTTCACGCTGGCTTCGCTGGGGCCGCCGTAGCTGGTGCGGCCCTCGCAGCACTTGACCAGATCAATGGCATCGTAGATATCGTTCTCGAACAGAGCGCTGTAGCCCTTGAACTCGTCGAGGGTCAGCTCTTCAAGGGTCTTGTCCTTTGCGATGCAGTCCGACACCATGCAGCCGGTCAGCTTGTAGGCATCGCGGAAGGGCATTCCCTTCTTGGTGAGGTAGTCGGCGCAGTCGGTGGCGTTGATAAAGCCCTTGGCGGCGGCGCGGCGCATGTTGGCCGGAATGGTCTTCATGGTATCCAGCATGGGAGTGACCGTCTTCAGGCACAGCTCCAGCGTATCCACTGCGTCGAAGATAGCTTCCTTATCTTCCTGCATGTCCTTGTTGTAGGCGAGGGGAATGCCCTTCATCATCACCAGCAGGGTGTTCAGGTCGCCGTAGACGCGGCCGGTCTTGCCGCGGATCAGCTCGGTAACATCGGGGTTCTTCTTCTGCGGCATGATGGAAGAGCCGGTGGTAAAGGCATCGTCCAGCTCAATGAACTTGAACTCCCAGCTGCACCAGAGGATGATCTCCTCGGAAAGCCGGGACAGGTGCATCATGCAGATGGAGATGGCATTGGCCAGCTCGATGCAGAAATCGCGGTCGGACACGCCGTCCAGACTGTTGGCACAGGGAGCCGCAAAGCCCAGCTTTTCGGCGGTGAACTGGCGGTCCAGCGGGTAGGTGGTGCCAGCCAGCGCGCCGCTGCCCAGCGGGCACTGTGCGTCCATGCGGGCGGTGGCATCCTCAAAGCGCTGCAGGTCGCGCAGCAGCATGGATGCATATGCCATCAGGGCGTGGCCAAAGGTGATGGGCTGGGCACGCTGCAGATGGGTGTAGCCGGGCATGACGGCGGTGGTGTTCTCACCGGCCTTTTTGCAGATGACCTTGATGAGCTCCACAATGTAGGCCTGCAGGGTGTGGCTGTAGTCCCGCAGGGTCAGGCGGATATCCAGCGCCACCTGATCGTTGCGGCTGCGGCCGGTGTGCAGCCGCTTGCCCGCATCGCCGATGCGGGCGGTGAGGGTCTGCTCCACAAAGGTGTGCACATCCTCGGCACCCGGGTCGATCTCCAGCCTGCCGGCTGCCAGATCATCGGCGATGGAAGCCAGACCGTTGAGGATGTCCTCACAATCCTTTTCCGAGATGATGCCCTGCTTTGCCAGCATGGCGGCGTGCACGCCGCTGCCGCGCATATCCTGCGCGATCATGCGCTGATCGAACCGGATGGAGGAGTTGAAGTCGTTCACGCGGGAATCCACGGCCTTGGAAAAACGGCCCTTCCAGAGTTGTTCTGCCATAGTTTTATCCTTTACTGATAGGCGGCTCACCGAGACTCCTTCCGTCACCTTCGGTGACACCTCCCTCAAGGAGGGAGGCCTTGGCAGTGCGGAAAGCTTCACCTCTTCGCCAGAGGCTCCCTCACTGAGAAAGACTCTCCCCGCGCCGGGGAGAGATGTCGCCGAAGGCGACAGAGTGGGGAACACTGGCAAACCCGTCAGGGTTTGACGGAAGGAGTTTTTGCCGCTCATTTTATTTCTTCTAAAAACGGCAAAGCCGCCGCAGGGGAAAACGCTCCTGCGGCGGTGCCGCCGGCAACGATGCCGGTTGGATGGAACTTCCGTGTGAAAGTGTGAAAACACACGAAAGGGAAGATGTTACAGCTGCTTACTTGATCTCCGGCCAGTTCTTGGACAGCTTTGCGCGCTCCTTGATGGACAGGCCGAACAGGTTGATGAAACCTGCGGCATCGGCCTGATTGTAGTCCTCGTCCTCGCCGAAGGAAGCGGTCTGCTCGTCGTACAGGGTGTACGGAGAGGTGACACCTGCGTTGATCATGTTGCCCTTGTAGAGCTTGAGCTTCACATCGCCGGTGACGGTCTTTTCCAGACTGTCGGCAAAGGCATCCAGAGCCTCGTGCAGCGGGGTGAACCACTGGCCGTTGTAGACGATATCGGCATACTTCTGGGCCAGCTGAGCCTTGAAGTGAGAGCTTTCCTTATCCAGAGTGATGGTCTCCAGAACATTGATAGCCTTGTACAGGATGGCACCGCCGGGGGTCTCATAGACGCCGCGGCTCTTCATGCCCACCAGACGGTTCTCCACGATATCCAGCAGGCCGATGCCGTTCTCGCCGCCCAGCTTGTTCAGGTGCTCCACCAGCTCCACAGCGCCCATCTCCTTGCCGTCCACAGCGGTGGGGATGCCCTTTTCAAAGTGGATGGTCACATAGGTGGGAACATCGGGAGCCTGCTCGGGGCTGACGCCCAGCTCCAGGAAACCGGGCTTGTTGTACTGGGGCTCGTTGGCGGGGCTCTCCAGATCCAGACCCTCGTGGCTCAGGTGCCACAGGTTCTTGTCCTTGGAATAGTTGGTCTCGCGGTTGATCTTCAGGGGGATGTGGTGAGCCTCGGCGTAGTCGATCTCCTCGTCACGGCTCTTGATGTTCCACTCACGCCACGGAGCAATGATGGCCATATCCGGGCACAGGGCCTTGAGAGTCAGCTCAAAACGCACCTGATCGTTGCCCTTACCGGTGCAGCCGTGGCAGATGGCATCTGCGCCTTCCTTGATGGCGATATCCGCCAGAGCCTTTGCGATGCAGGGACGTGCAAAGCTGGTGCCCAGCAGGTAGTCCTCGTACTTTGCGCCGAACTTCAGGGTGTGGAAAATGTAGTTCTCCACAAAGTCCTTCTTCAGGTCCAGCACGTACAGCTTGGAAGCGCCGGTAGCCTTGGCCTTTTCTTCCAGACCATCCAGCTCCGTGCCCTGACCCACGTCACCGGAGACAGCGACGACCTCGCAGTTGTTGTAGTTTTCCTTCAGCCAGGGAATGATGATGGAGGTATCCAGACCGCCGGAGTAAGCCAGCACGACTTTTTTGATGTTTTCCTTTTTCATAGGTGACGCTCCTTTTTCATAAAAATACACTTTTGTTTTCTGATGCGCACTTTCCCTTCGCATCCTCTTCCGTTGCGTTTCGGTTGATGCTTTTATTATACGCCGCGCTGTTTTTTCGTCAATAACAAAACCATACAAACCTTTTTTGCTTCCGGCACCCGTTTTTCGTTCATGTTGCATCTTTATGCGTTATTTGCAGAATATATTCATATTTTATGCATTTACACAGTATATATTCGGCCCGGTGTGCATCCCGTATTCATGGGCGGCACCGGCTTTCCGGCAGGGCGCACAATGGTCGATTCATGTCGTTTGGGTGGCGTTTCATACCCCCCACACACAAATTTTTGCAGCGCCTGCTATACTGGATGCAAGTTAAAATATGCGTGGTGTCTCCATTGCGGAGGGGGCAGCGCAAGTTCAAAAAGCAAAGGAGATGTCATTATAATGAAAAAGCGGCTCATCAGTTTTCTGCTGGCGGTCAGCATGATGCTGAGCATCCTGCCCATGGGGGCATTTGCAGACTACAGCACTCGCAAACAGGTGATGCTGAAAAGGGTCAGCGCAAACAGTGACTATTTTTATCCGGAAAATTCCGACAATGGCACAAAAGATGCCGAAGGTGACGGCTGGTCTTACGACCATAACACCAATACTCTGACATTCGACGCACCGGGTGAAACGGTTTACGTTGATTGCATCGATGAAGGCGTTTATCGCTACACTATTTCTTCCAATGTAGTTGTAAACGCAGGCACAACGCTTTACGCCGTTGCCGTTACGCTCCCGCTCCATACCACAAACCACGGCACCATTCGGTGTGCAACATTTTCGCGGCCAAGCTCCTACGGTGGCACTGCCGTATCTGAGCTGGACAATTATGGTCTGGCTGCCAGTGTTTATTTTTCGGAAAATGGCATTGTACATAACTACGGCGAGATCGATCTTTCTGGCAATACTCATTCTTCCAGCGATATGGATTCCACCGCTGACCTCACGTGCAAAAATGTTTACAACGAAATCGGCGGCATCATTCGTTACGCATGGATACGTCATCCCGTTAAAAAGAACGACGGTACCCTTTACAAATGCCAGCTTTCTTTTGACAAAGAGAACGGTTCCACTCTCCTCAACAATGGCTCCATCCAGTACAGCACTATCTATGGTCGGGAAGATTATACCGGCGCTATTACCGGAACTGGAACCATCGACCACAGCTATTTCAAATATCTGAATGGTACTGTGGAAAACACCATCACCAACAGTGTAATCGAATCCACCTGCAACTTTACCGGCGGTGTCAGTCCCGATGCCCTGCACCAGATCAAAAGCAGCACCGCCTTCAGGCTCGAATCCCGCGATGCTCCCACCAGCGCCTATACTTTCGATGCCGTAACATCCATTTCGTTCATCGGCAGCCCGAAGGTGTATGTCTACAGTGATACCCGCGCCAATAATATCAACCGACTCAACGGCGAGCCTTTGAAAATTTCTGCCGCTTCCAGCATTCCCGGCGTAGCCAGTGTTGACGATATCGGCCAGAAGAACTGGTCTTATACTGCGGTCACCTTTCACCCGGATGGTACGCAGGATGTTACACTGAGCGGTGAGGTTTTTGATAGCAACCGCTGCGAACCGACCCTAATCGACGGCATCCCCACTGAAAGCGGTGACGGCTGGAACTATGTTGACGTTACAGACCGCTACGGCAAAACGGCCAAGACCCTGCTCATTGACCCGGGTTATGATGCCTATTTTGAAGAGGACGCTATCATCCGTGTTCCGGTCAAAACAATGGGCACCTACACCAACCACAGCGGCCTGCACGGCGGCATCTACACCAAAGGCGTAAGCCTGCAGACCGACCGGACATTGGAAAATGTGCTGGTCTTTGACGAAATCCTTCCCAATTCGGACACTCCTTCCTCCAAAAAGCAATGGCTCTCACTGCCGCGGAACTGCACTGTCAATGGCGCGCTGGACGAATCCCGTGGTACGTATATCTACGGCACGGAAACCGCTTACAGTGATCGCACCATCACCGTGACCATGCCGGAGGGAACGACCAACAAGCAGTGGGCTGCTTATATCCTTTTAAACTATTCTACCAAGGGTGAGCGTCTGTCCAGTCTGCCCAGCCAGAGCGGCTCCTTTACCGACAGCACGATCTCGTTCAAGATGGGCGATCACGAAAAGCTTGCACTGGAGCTGGTAGATACTGACGACAATGTTGACACTAAAAAGGACTTTACTGCTGATTTGTTTACCGTAACGGTTGACGACAAGCCTCTCAGTGAAGAGTTTACTGCTGGCACACCGCATGAAATATCCGTCAGTTTCAATGACACCACTGCTAACGTCCACATTACGCAGTTCAGTTACTATACCTACAATGAATCTGCTGGTGCCTATGAGAACTGCAAAGCCGTGGACATCTATGACAACAGCACCTGGCCCACTGCCGCCGGCAAGTACAAGATCGCCATTGCGGCCAACGATAACAGCGGCAAGTACAATTCTATTAATGAGCTGACCGACGACAGCTGGGTGTTTGAGATCAAGGCATCCACTCCGTCTGCTCCTCACGTTCCTGTTGCAGAAGACTTTGCATACAGCACACTTCACATTGACACTGACAATGTGGATAAGTTGGAAGAACGTCTGATGGACAAGATCACTACTACGAACGGCATCAGCAAGGATGATGTGACGATCACTTATGTAAAAGATAACATCGACCTGAATGCCGTCCCCACTGAGGCAGGCAGCTATACCTTCAAGATCAGCGTCAAGGCTAACGCCGCCCTCAATTACACCGCCACCGAACAACCTTTGACGGATATCAGCTGGACATTCCAGATTCATACTGCCTCCTACGGCGTTTCTGTGACCGGCGGCCAGTTTTACATTCTGAAGGCTGATGGCACCAAACAGTATGCCAGCTCCGAATTGGGCGTGCCAGCAGGCACCAAGGTCTATCTAGAGCTGAATAACGATTATGCAGAGGACCCGGACTTTGAGTTCAAGGGCTGGCAGCTTGCTGAAAATTCCACCAAACTGGATGGCGATCATGACCTTACCCTGAAAGATGATTCCTACTTCACCATGCCCCACGGCGATGTGAAGCTGAGCCTGATCACCGATTCCGGCGATCAGGGCGGCGACACCGACACCACCATTTCCTCCGGCGACGATACCGGTGCCGGTGTTGCCATCGTGCTGGGCGGTGCCGCGATTGGCGGCGTGGCCTATCTGGCGGGCACCCAGCTCTATCTGGAAAGCGTGCTGCCCAAGGGCGCGGCCATCCCCGTGAACCGCCAGCAGCTGGCAGACCTGCTGTGGACTGCCGCAGGCAAGCCCCAGCCCCAGAACAGCGTGCTGTTCACCGATATCAGCGCGGAAGCCATCGACAGCCAGAAGGCTGCCCGCTGGTGCGTGGAACAGGGCCTGATGCAGGCCGATGGCACAAGCTTCAAGCCCAGCCGCCACACCTTCCGGCTGCAGGTCATCAAGGCATGGAACGACCTGCAGGCAATGCAGAAGGCCGGCTAAAACGTCATTCACATCTTCTTTCTATTTTCCAGAGCATCCCCAAGTGCGCAGCAGGCCCTTATCGGTCTGGGCCACCGGGGTGATGATCACATCACCGGCGTTGTGGCCGTGGGCATCCACAGTCAGCAGCTGCACGGCGTACCATGTGTACTTTTTGTCCGCTGCGGTCTGGGCCGGGCGGGCCACATAGCCGGTAAAGCCCTCCTCCGGGTAGCGGTCACTGGGCAGGATGCCGATGGAGCTGTTCACCTGTGCAAGGAACCGCTGGCTGTCGGCGGCGGTATAACCGGCCTTGGTCAGGGCCGCATCTATGGCGGCATCCAGCTTTTTGCGGTTCTCGTACCGCATTGCCGTAACCGTTTCCTCCGGGATGGCGCTGCACACCAGCTTTGCATCCATCTGGGGCTGCAGGGCAGGAATGACCTCCTGTGCTTCCAGCACGGCACTGCAGCGGGCGCAGTGGCTGCCCTCGGTCAGGCCTTCCTCGGTCTCGGTGGGGTCTGCTGCTTCATCGACCACCGGGACGTGGCCCAGCGGCTCACCGGTCTTGGACTTGCTGAAGCGCCAGCCGCACTTATCGCAGCTGTCGATGGTGTAGGCAGGCTCGGTGCAGGTGGCAGCGATCTCCTCGATCACATGACGGTGCTCGCCGCAGGTGATGTACTTGATGTACAGCTCGATGGTATCGCGCACCCTGCCGGTCTCGCCAACGACTTCGCTGACAGCCTTATCCTTGGCAAATGCGCCGACCTTCTTGCCGATCCAGCTGGTCAGGTCGCCAAAGGGCAGGAGCTTGTTGATCTTCTCTGCAAGACTGCTCTCCACCAGATCGCCGATGATGCCGCTCAGCTTGATCATCTCCTGCTCCACCGGGTCCTGTACCTTGAGCAGGTCGCTGCGCAGCTGTGCAAGGATCGCTTTTTCCTTCCAGCCCTTGTTCACACCGGCAGCGGCATTGCTGAGTGCATTCTGCACGACCCCGCGGACGGCATCCACAAAGGCGGTGTCATTCACCAGCTCTTCGCGCAGCTTGGGGCGCAGCTCTGCCAGCAGTTCATCGCCCAGAGCGTTGTTCAGATACTTGCTGTATTCTTCATCCTCCTTCAGTTCCTCAATGAGCATATCAATGAGGTCATCGAAGATGGCGCTTACAAACTCCTGCACCGCGTCGGTCTCGGAGTTGGGGTCTTTCTGCACAAGGTCGCCTGCCAGCTGAAGGATCAGGTTGCTGATGGTGGCCTTTTCGCCAGCCTTATCACTGTCGCCGCCGGGGTAGCTGCCATTTCCTTCATTGAGTGCCGCCGTGATCTGATAGTATGCTTCCGGATAAACGATCCAACGCATACTGTAGTTGATATCGTCGCTCTTTGCCACAGTATCCGCAACCTTGCCGATCAGCGTCTGAATTGCGTCTTTGGAGAGGAAGCTGCTGCCCAGCATCTCCTTGACGCTGTTCATGCCGTTTTGCAGGTCGGTCAGCATACTGCCGACCATATCTTCGGTCACAGTAACGCTGTAGGGCAGCTTAACAATGGCCGCGCCATGTAACAAATCCGGCAGCTTGTGTTCCGGGTCGAGATCTGCACGAACTTCGCCTTCAATTTTCTTGTTCAGCAGCTGGCTGCGCACCGATGCCACGATGACATCCAGACTTGCAATGGCTTCTTCGCGGGTGGAAGCATTTTTCACCGCCGTCTCAGCATCCCGCATGGCCTGCTTGATAACATCATCAGCATACTTTGCAATCGTTTCCGATGCTTCGGTTGCCGCCAGAACACAAAGGTTTTCCTTGTAGTCTTTGGTGGAAATCGCCTTATCATCGTAGGCGGTGCACCCCTCATAATCGCAGTATGCACGTGTGGCCAGGCGTCCATCAAACGTAGCGAGCACATAGCGCGTAAACTTGTGGGCGCGGATGGGGCCGCTGGTCTTGCGAGTATTCTTTGCGTTACAGCGGGTGCAGGTGCCGGTCTCGTACTGGTCACAGCAGGCAGGCTTGTTATCGTCCACATAGTTCTGGAAATCGTGCCCCAGTGCACCGATGGTCTCGGTCTTGACCACATTGCCGCAGACGGTGCACTTTTTTACCCGGGTGCCGGTGGTGGTGCAGGTGGGTTCCACGGTCACGATCCAATCGGTGAGCTGATGCTCTTCCGTTGCAGGAACCGTCAAAATCTCTTTCTCATGGCAAATATCGCACTCACGGGTCTTGGTGCCGTCTGCGCACGGATACGGCTGGTTCACGACCCAGCCCACATTAGAGTTGTCGCCCTTTGTCCACTTCACACCGTCAGTGCTGTGACCCAGTGGGGCAGTTGTTTCAATAACGTGCTCGTCTCCGCAGACACTGCACTTTTGGTAGGTCTTGCCACCCTTTTCACAGGTAGGTTTAACCGTAATAGGATCCCCGTACTGATGCGGTTTTGCGCCGATTTTGTCACGCCTGAGTTCCGTATTGCAAACCGTGCACCGCCAGACCTTCCAGCCGTCCACGCAAGGAGAAGCCTGTTCTACCGTGCCGTCCGACGGCCATGTGTGCGGAGCCATGTTGATCGTATGCGTCTCGCTGTAATCGCACTGACCGCTGGACTCCTGCCACCCCTTAAAAGGAATATAGAATTTCACATGCCACCACTTGATACATCTAACAAGAGCGGATCCTGTTTGCGTACATGTAGGGCGGCTATACCATACTTTAACGTTCGTAGCTCCTGTATAGTCAAACTGGTGCGCACCATCATGTATGCCCACGCTGTCACATGGTGCAATCTGATCATCGTAGTTTCCATCCAGATTAACACCCGGAGCCAACTGCTCAGGCTCATCTGGATCAACAATTTCCAGCTTTTCATCTGTGCTAGGCGTTAAAACAGTACCGTCCTCCAATTGAAGGACGCCGCAATCAGAACAGATACGAATCTTGACATTCTGAATCTCGCCATCCTCGCCCTCTTGATATGTACCATCGTACCACTCACCCCACGTATGGTCAGCGGCATCGGCTGCCAAGCCCCTGTCGTCCGGTTCATGATCGGTCTCGTCCGAAACATCCACGTTGCCCAGCTCGTCCACGCTGTTTTCGGCACCCAGCGGCGCAGAGGGAGCCTGCTGTGCGGCCAGCACCGTGGGTGCCGCCGCAGATGCCATCATGCCAGCCGAAAGTACAAAGGCCGTGATCCGCTGTGCCATCGCCTGAAAACGCTTCATCGCAATTTTTCCTTTCTTCTTTCCATTTCTCTATCTTTAAACCCCATGGTCATAAATCCTCAGTTTATTAGTATCACATTTTGCGCGTAAAATCAATCGTTTGCGGCAAAGGGCCCGCCCGCCGCCGTCCATGCGGCGCACAGCAGTTCCTTCTGGGCCTTGGGCAGCTGCTTGAGGGCATACTCCCGCCGCAGGGCGGCGCGCTTATCCGCGCACAGTTCCAGATAGGCAAAACCCCCGGCCCCTCTGGCACGGGTGTACTTTGCGCCGCGTCCGCTCTGGTGGGCGCGCAGGCGGGCGGCAGGGTCGGTGGTCCAGCCGGTGTACAGCGTACCGCCGGTACACCGCACCATATACACAAAGGCGGGCTTTGGCCGGGCACACGGCTCAGATGCGGCCATTGTTCTTTAGCACCTGACGGCAGGCGGCAAGGGCAGTTTCCTTATCCTTGGCAGTGATGAGGAAGCGGCTGGCGTGGCAGAAGCTGATGCCCGGGATGCCGCTCTTCTGCTCAATGACCTCCTGCGGCTGGCCGGCCCAGCTCTGGGGGAAGGGCAGCTTGGGGCGCTTGGTCTTGTGGTCGGTGACGCACTGGGCGCTCCAGCCGCCGCGCTGGCTGGGGTAGACCACGAACAACGCGTCCGTCTTGTACAGGCCGTTCTTCCACGGCAGATAGCAGGGCAGTACCACGATGCCGTCCCGGGAGTTTTTGTAAGCCTGCTGCACCTTTTCGTCGGCGCGGTTCACGGCGTTGGCACTGGCGATCTGATTTTCCAAGATCTGCTTTGCCACGGCCACCGCCTTGAAAAAGCAGGTGTCCTGATCCTCTTTGGAGTCCCACACCGGGTTAAAAAAGCCAATGGCATCGCACAGGCTGTTCTGCTCGCCGGTGTTATCGTTGAGGTCCAGCGGCTGGATGAAGTTCTCGTCAATGAGCCGGGCCTGACGCTCACCCACAAGGCCGGGGCCGAGCACCCGCCACAGCAGGCCGAAGGCCGCATAGGGCACACCGTTTGCGCGGTACTCCCGGGGCTCCTGATGATGGTCGAACATACCAAAGCCCACATCGTACACGATGCCGTCAAAATCATCCGGCACCACAAAGCCGCGGGTGATCTTGATGTCCGGGCGCAAAATTTGCAGCAGGGCAGTGGCAAACACATCGTCGGCGTGGAACTTGCCGGCGTGGGTGAAGCCGTTTGCAGGAATTTTCATAGATGTACCTCGTTCCCAATAAAATGTCTGGCAACAGTATAGCACACTTTGCAGAAAGGGACAACGAAAAGCCCCGGGGAGCAGTTCACTCCTCGGGGCGGGATTCAAAAGAGTTTTATGGGTTCAGGGCAATGCAGTTATTCAGAAATAGAAGGGGTCTCAGCATCGACCATCTTAACGATAACTTCAAGTGCATAGCCCAGGTAAGTCTTACCATTGACTTCGCGGGCAGCAACTGCGATCTTATCAATGCTCTGGATCGAGACTTTCTTATCGCCGCTCTGAGTAGCAACAAAGTGGACTCCACCATCTGCATCAACGCTCTTCACTTCTCTTGCTTTGCCATTGGAATCAGTCAGGACATACGTAACATAGACGCCATCCTTGGTAGGTGCTTCGATCTGTGCATCTTCCGGGTAATCCTCGACAGCCAAAGTGCCATCTTCCTTGATCTTGCCCAGAGCATCATAGATCTTGTTGTACAGCACGGGATCATTCTCATACTGCTCTTCCGGTTTCAGCTGGCTGTTCAGGCTCTTCATCAGAGCATCCTCAGCCTGCTTGGCCAGAGACGGGCTGCTGCCGCCACATGCGGTCAGCATTGCCAGAACCATTACGCCTGCCAGCAGAGCGGCAGCGAAACGCTTGAACATTTTCATTGTAATGTTCCTCCTACTTTCATTTTCCGGGCAGTTTGGGCGGCCCCAAACCGCTTTACCTGCCTGAATCCATTCTATCAATACCCCCCCCCGCATGTCAACGGGCATATCGACTAAATTCGGCACCCCTTTTTAGCAATTGTTCTAAATACAAAAAGCCCGGGAGCAGCAATGCTGTCCCCGGACTGGATCTTGATGCTTTTAATGCATGATCTTACTTTTTCTTTGCGGTATGTGCAGGCTTGCTCTCGGCCTTTGGGGCCGGGGTGGTCTCCGGCTCGCCCAGAGCCAGAATGCTGCTCAGCTCCTTCTGCACAGCGGCGTTGTTGTCGTCGGTGACGGCCAGCACGTCGGCGTAGAACTGCTCCATGCCCTCGCGGGTGGAGAAGGTGGCAACGTACATCTGGTTGCCCATGGCGCCGCTCAGCGCGTCCGGCATGCGGTCCACCATGCGCATGTTCTGCTGGTACTTCTGCATGATCTGCTCGTGGCTGTACACAAAGTGCTTGCCGTCGCGGCGGCCTGCAAACGGGCAGTAGAAGTGCTCGCCCACCGGCATATCGGTGCCGCCAAAGGCGATCATGTCCGCCCAGATCTTATACACGTTGGTGGAACGGGCAAAGTTGATCATATCCGGGGTGAAGCCGCCGCAGGGGCGCATGTTGACCTCCAGCGCCACGATCTGGCCCTTTTTGCCCATGCTGGCCTGATTCTCGGTCATGCGGAAGAACTCAAAGTGGATGAAGCGGCTCTTCACGCCAAAGCTCTTGACGGCGGCACGGCCTGCAGCGCGGGTGTCCTCGGGCAGGTCCTTGATGATGTAGTAGATGGAGTTGTCGTTGTCGTTGACGATATCCATGATGGACATGGGGCTGACGTTGCCGGCCTCAAAGATGGGGTTGCCGTTGGCATCGATGATGGCATCGTAGCTGTTCACCTCGGCCCGGACGAACTCCTCCATGATGTACTCCACATCCGGGTGATGGGCCGTCTTCTGCACGAGGAACTTTTTCAGGTCCTCGTCGCTGGACAGCTTGTGGGTATCGGATGCGCCCACGCCGTTATCCGGCTTTACAACCACCGGGTAGCCCACCTCGTCGATGAACTTCCGGCAGCCCTCGTAATCGTCCACCATGTGGTAGCGTGCGGTGGCGATGCCGGCCTTCTGGTAATACTCCTTCATCTTGCTCTTGTACTTGATGCGGGGCATATCGGAGGTCTGGAAGCCGGAGGTGATGTGGAAATCGGTGCGCAGGGCTGCGTCCCGCTCCAGCCAGTATTCATTGTTGGACTCCAGCCAGTCGATGCGGCCATACTTGAAGGCAAAGAAGGCCACGGCGCGGTAGACCTCGTCGTAGTTTTCCAGACTGCCCACCTTGTAGTACTCGTTCAGGCTGTCCTTCAGCTCTGGCTTCAGCTCATCGTAGGGCTGGTCGCCGATGCCCAGCACGTTCATGCCGTTGTTTTTCAGCTCACGGCAGAACTGCCAGTAGTTGGTGGGGAAGTTGGGCGAAATAAAAATGAAATTCTGCATGGTTTTACGATTCCTCTTTCCTCTATAAGAAAACCCTCTCAGTCAACGCTTACAGCGTTGCCAGATTCCCCTTTTTGTCGCTTACGCGACATCTTCCCCCGACCGGGGGAAGTCTTTCCTCGAAAGGGGGAGCTTATTTGCTACAAACCGTCAGATGCATCAAAGCTCGCCCTTCGGGAGAGCTGGCGCGTCAGCGCCTGAGAGGGTTTGTTTTACTGCTCGCCCAGAATATACGGCATGTAATATGCAGTCTGCTTATACCACCAGTTCCAGTCGTGGTTCACATCGTGGCCCCACAGGTCTACCCAGATGGGGATGTTCTTGGCCTCGAAGATGCGCTTGAGGAACCATGTGGTGTCCGGCTGCTCCCAGTCGCCCTGACCGCAGCAGATGACCGCCTTCTGGCTACGGAACAGCTGCATATAGGGGTGATCCTCCGGGAAGTTCTTCATGTAGTCCACGGGCGAGTTCATGTACACCAGCTCGTCCATATAATTGCCGAAGCCATAGTGGGCCGTGTAGATGCCGCTGAGGGCCAGACAGCCGCAGAACACATCCGGGCGGCGCAGGTACAGGTTGACCGCATGGGTAGCGCCCAGACTGCAGCCAAAGGCAATGACACCGGGCAGGTCGTCCCAGCCGTTGCGCTCCTTGGCCAGATACTGGATCTTGGGCACAGCCTCCTCCACGATATAGCGCAGCCACTGCTCATAGCGGCGGATGCGCCAATAAGGGTCGCCCTGCGTGTCGGACCAGGTCTCCTTGTCCATGGTATCAATGGAGATCACCATGATCTTACCAGCATCGATCCACGGGGCAAGGGTGTCGGCCATGTGGAAGTTCTCAAAATCGAAGAAGCGGCCATCCTGACAGGGGATGTACAGCATCGGGCGGCCTGCGTGGCCGTAAATTTTGCACTCCATGTCGCGGCCCAGCGCCGGGCTGTAGTCCTTAAAATACTGCATTTCCATGGTGTTTCCTCCTTTTAGGGTTTACTCCTCCACCTCATACATCAGAGTATGGAACATAAAGGGCAGCTGTTTTTCCCAGCTGGCTTCGCTGTGGGTGCCGCCGGGCACGATGCGGCTGGTAAGGTGGATGCCCCGGGTCATGACCTTTGCGCACATCTCTGCAAAGCCGCTGCGCATGCCCTCGTGGTTGCCCATCTCGCGGGAGCCGTAGTCCATGTACAGCACGGTGCCCGGCTCCAGCTTTGCGCGGCCCACAAGGCCGGAAAGCTTTTCCGGCGACACCCAGATGGACGGCGACAGCGCCGCCGCACGGCTGAAAGTGTCGTTGTACTGCAAAAGGGCGTACAGGCTCATCAGACCGCCCATGCTGCTGCCGCCGATGAAGGTGTGCTCCCGGTCGGGCAGGGTGCGGAAGTTGCGGTCGATGAAGGGTTTGAACCGGTGGATATACCAGCTCATGGTGGCCTGACCCGTGCCGTCGAAGTGGCCGAACTGCGGGTCGTCGAACCGGTAGGGCGAATACTCCACCAGCCGTTCGTTGTTGGCTCCGGCGTTGCACTCCACCGCCGCCACGATCAGCGGGGTGTCGGTGTAGTCCAGATAATCGGCCACGCCCCAGCTTTTGCCAAAGGTGGCATCCTCGTCAAAAAAGACGTTCTGGCCGTCGAACATATACAGCACCGGATACCGGCGGTCGGGGTCAGCTTCATACATCGTGGGCAGATAAACATATACTCTGCGCTGCTCGGTGCCGTTGACGGCAGGGTAGCTCACGCTCCATTTTTTGACCATGGGTTCATCCCTCTCAATCTTTCCTGCACATGGCCTGCCGCAATGCAGGCCGCTGTTCTGTTTTCAGTTTAGCACTGCAGGGCACAGAAAGCAATTGCGCCGGGAAATTTTGGAGGTTTGACGGAGAGGGCGAGGACGTTATCCTAATATACGGCAAACGCCGCCGAGCGGAGGCCTGGCGGCGTTTGCTGCTATTCTGAATAAAAAGGTTCTCTCCGGAGAATCGGGATCAGTTCTTTTTCTCAACAGGCACGATCCAGCCCTTGGTATCGGGGATCTTGCCCCACTGCATACCGGTCATGGTGTCGTACAGCTTCTGGGTGACAGGGCCGATCTTGCCGTCGCCGATGTAGGCGTGCTCGCCCTTCCAGACCAGCTCCTTGACGGGGGAGACGACAGCGGCGGTACCGGTGCCGAACACCTCTTCCAGCTT